>ERZ778022.940-NODE-940-length-49187-cov-5.246540_pt1 | contig 49187 bp, 48 predicted proteins | sample MGYA00375752_ERZ778022 | MGnify/ENA primary metagenome ERZ778022 (study PRJEB29350, sample SAMN05389826) | bioreactor metagenome | isolation source: Thiocyanate bioreactor | place: South Africa: University of Cape Town | collected 2014-04-04 ...
CGTCCGCCCCGTCGTAAAAGGAGGACGCCTCCGGTTTAGCCTTTCCCCTGCTGACCGGCATTTTGGGCGTCCTGCCTTCTGCGGCGCGGATCTGCGCCGAATACATCAAGACATTTCATCACGGAGACTGACCATGCCTATCGCCAAGGGATATGCAGCAACCGACGCATCCAAACCGTTGACGCCCTTCACCTTCGACCGTCGCGACCCCAACGAGGACGACGTCGTCATTTCAATCCAGTATTGCGGTGTCTGCCACTCCGACATCCACCAGGCCCGCAACGAATGGGGCAATTCGATATTCCCGATGGTGCCGGGCCATGAAGTCGCCGGCACCGTCACTGCCATCGGTGCCAAGGTGACGAAATTCAAGGTCGGCGACCGCGTCGGTGTCGGCTGCTTCGTCGATTCCTGCACCACATGCGCCACCCGCGACCTCGATTACGAACATTACATGCCCGGCCTGATCGGCACCTACAACGCCGTGGAAGCCGATGGCACGACGCCGACTTTCGGCGGTTATTCCGACTCGATCGTCGTTAGGGAAGGCTATGTTCTGAGCTTCCCCGACAACATCCCCCTCGATGCAGGCGCGCCTCTGCTGTGCGCCGGCATCACGCTCTATTCGCCGCTGCGTCATTGGAACGCCGGCCCGGGCAAGAAGGTGGCGATCGTCGGCATGGGCGGCCTCGGCCACATGGGCGTCAAGCTCGCTGCTGCGATGGGCGCCGAAGTGACCGTGCTCAGCCAGTCCCTGTCCAAGAAGGACGACGGCCTGAAGTTCGGCGCCAAGGATTATTACGCCACCAGCGACGCGGAAACATTCACGAAGCTGGCCGGCAGCTTCGACCTGATCATCAACACCGTCGGCACCGCGATCGACTGGAATGCCTATCTCGGGCTTCTCAAGGTCGACGGCTCGATGGTGCTGGTGGGCGTTCCCGAACATGCCGTGCCGGTGCACGCCTTCTCGCTGATCCCCGGCCGCCGCAGCCTCTCCGGCTCGATGATCGGCTCGATCAAGGAAACCCAGGAAATGCTGGATTTCTGCGGCGAACACGGCATCACCGCCGAAATCGAGACGATCAACATCCAGGACATCAACGAAGCCTTCGATCGCGTCGTCAAGAGCGACGTCCGTTACCGCTTCGTGATCGACATCGCTTCGCTCTGAGGATCGAGCGTCGTGCCGAGGACGGGCCGTCTTGCGGCCCGTCCTCGGCGAACTCCTTTATGACGTCCGCGGCGCCGCCAGCCGGAAGGCGTCGCGGATGGCGTTGGCCATGCCGTCGACGACCCCGTCACTGCCGCGGGCGCCGACCAGCAGCACGACGTTGGAAAAATCGATGATCGGATAGCCGTCGGCCACGGTCAGTTCCCGGCACGCCTCCGGAATACCGCTGCGCGACAGCGGCGCGATCGCCAGGCCCGATGTCGCCGCCGCCGCGAGACCGGTGTGATTGTCGCTGACATAAGCGATGCGGTAAGGCTCGGTGCGATCGTCGAGGCCGGACATGGCGCTGCTGCGGAACCAGCCGGTAGCAGCGAACATGGCGACCGGCACCGGGCTGCGCCGATGCGTTTCGTGGATCGTCGATGTCACCCACACCGTCGGATCGGTCATCAACACCTCATGATGCGTGTTGCTCGCCTGCTCGAAGACGACGGCGATATCCAGTTCTCCCTTGGCCAGGGCAGCGGCATTGGCACGCGAACTGCCATATTGCACCGTCACCTCGACATCCGGATGCATCATGTCGAAGCGGCCGAGCACTTTTGGCAGGATCGAATGGCCATATTCCTCGGGAATGCCGATTCGCACCACGCCGTGCAAACGCGGCGCCTTCAGCGATGCCGCCGCCTCGTCCAGCAGTGCCATGACGCGGCGGGCATAACCGAGCAACTGCCGTCCCTTGGCCGTCAGCGTCACGCCGCGTGATCCCCGCTCGAACAAAAGGTCGCCGATCGTCTCTTCCAGCTTCTTGATCTGGATGCTGACCGCCGATTGCGTCCGCCCGGAAAGATCGGCGGCACGGGTAAAATTGCCGGTTTCGGCCACTGCCACGAAGGTGCGCAGCATATCGCTTTCAAGCCGCATGGAAGATGATCTCATCATTAAAAATTATTATGACAGACATATTTTCTATTCGTTTGTCGAATGTCAACTGCCGCCTCATACTGGTCTGGTTCGCAAGCGGGAGAAAGGTCATGGCGCAGTCGTTCAAGACTATCGGGTTTCTGGACATGTTGAAAGGATTGCCATTAAGGCTGTTTCGTAGCCAGGCGGAGACCGAGCGCGACAAGGCCCTGAACGAACTGTTCACCCGCAACGATCCGCACCTTCTCGACGATATCGGGTTTGTCGGCATGCAACAGCAACCAGCCAAACCTGGAGGAGGAACGGCGAAGACATCGGCCCTGGCAGCTCTGATGGCGTTTTAATGCCGGGCATATCTACGTCAAAGCCGGATTCCGGCTCGTCGCGAAGGAACGGCATCACATGTTCGGTCCCGAACTCAACGGCCGGACCTGGGGGCTGGACCTCTAGCCACCCCTTTCCAGCCAGCGACATTCGCGCAGCCCTGCGGCCTCGAACGGATCGACCAGCATGCCGGAGACGATCGACGCCAGCAGGCGCGGCGCCGGGGGCACGCGGGCGATGGTGGCGACCAGCCGGTCGCGCAGCCAGGCAAGTGCTGCGGAATCCGACTGGTAGAAAGGCGTGAACATCAGCGACAACATCTGGAAGAGGCGCACATGCGTGCGCCGCGCCGCGGCATAACTCGCCAGCGCCTGCCCCAGATCGTCGTATCGCTCCAGCGCATGGGCGAGAGCGGCGACGTCGAGTAGGGCCATGTTCGCCCCCTGCCCCAGTTGCGGACTGGTGGAATGAAAACTGTCGCCGACAAAGACCAGCCGGCCGCTATGCGGCGTTGCCATGGTCCGGTGCATATAGCGGGCGAGCGTCAGTTGCTCCCAGTCCTGCACCTGGTCGAGAAGCGGCGCGCAGGCCGGCCAATAGCCCAGCACATCGGCCTTCCAGCGATCGAGCCCGCGCCGGCGCACCTCATCGGCCTCGCCGACCTTGACGCTCCAGAAGAAGGCGGCGCGTGCCGGGCTGTCGGCAGACAGGCGCCCGACCGGCAGCACGCCGATCATCACCCGCGCCTGATCGTAACGCTGCGTCAGCGCATGCGTGTCGAAATGCCCTTCGGCGTGCTCGACGGTCGTCCAGAAGGCGCCGTAGGCCAGGTCGCGCACCGATGGCGCCACCGCAGAACCGGCTGCAAGTGCCGAACGGGCGCCGCTGGCATCGATGACCAGATCGTAAGGACCGCGCTCCTCGCCCTCGGCGCACGACAGGAAGACGCCGTCAGCGTTTTCCCGGGCACCGGTGACATGGCAACCGGTCGTGATCGGCAAGTGCAATGCGGCGACCGCATCGTGCAGAACGGTGAACAGCGCGGCCCGGTGCACGGCCAGCCCATACCGCCCGCCCGGCCCGGCATCGTAACGGACATCGAGCACGGCGCGTCCGCTTGTGGCATCCGCGCCGTAGAGCCGGTCGATGCGGTTGCCGGCGGCATGGATCGCCGCCCCCAACCCCAGCGTATCGAGAACGGTCAGCCCGGTCGGCTGCAGCATCAGCCCGGAGCCGACGGGCGCCGGCGCGTCAAAACGCTCGATCAGCTCGATCCTGTGCCCGGCGCGTGAGAGGAAAAGCGCCGCCGCAAGGCCTGCAGGCCCGGCACCGACAATGGCGACACGACATGGTTTCATCGCTGAACTTCTGGATCAGAGGCTGATGGCATCGAAGCGGGCGCGGGCATGACGCACGGCCTCGTGATTGGCCTCCGCCCAATTCAGGAGTTTCGCCAGCGGCTCGTAGAGCGAATAACCGAGATCGGTCAGGCGGTATTCGACGCTCGGCGGTTTGGTGGGAAAAACCTCGCGCTCGATATAGCCGTCGCGCTGCAGTTCCCGCAGCGTCTGGGTCAGCATCCGCTGCGAAATATCCGGGATCATCCGCCGCAATTCGCCGAAGCGATAAGGTTTCGTCGCCAGTGCCTCGATCAGCAGCGTCGACCACTTGCCGCTGATCTGGTTCAGCATGTCCCGAACCGGGCAGTTGGCGAAATCCAGCTTCGACATGTCGATCTGCCGTTCCGGCTTACCGGCCTTGTTCGGTTTCAGGCTGAAGATGGAGGCGCCCATGATGGTTCCCTTTTGGTAACGTATGGCGAAAAAACTGCCTTCTTTACAACCGCCTGTCAATTCCTATTCTAGTGCTGGTCTCTTTTTGAGACCACAACGCAGCGGCCGCCGATCCGCCGGCCCGTCGAACAGGATTAGACCATGAGTGAGACCATTCTCGTTACCGGTGCAGCTGGCCAGCTTGGGCAGCGCGTGCTTCACCACCTGACGGAAACCTACGGCGTCGCCCCGGCCAGCATCGTCGCCGCCAGCCGCGACCCGCAGAAGCTCGCCGCTTTCGCCGCCAAGGGCATCGCCACCCGCAAGGTCGATTTCGACGACACCACCGGCCTGGCTGACGCCTTTGCGGGCGTCGACCGCCTGCTGCTGATCTCCACCGACGAGCTGGCCACGCCCGGCAAGCGTCTCGTGCAGCACAAGGCAGCCATTGAAGCCGCCGTCCGCGCCGGCGTCAAACATATCGCCTACACCTCGATGCCTTCGCCGGACGATTCGCTGGTAAGCTTTGCCGGCGACCACGCGGGCACGGAGCAGGCGATCAAGGCCAGCGGCCTCGCCTACACCATCCTGCGCGACGCCTGGTATCACGACAACTACCTGCATTCGATGCCGCACAACCTGCAGGTCGGCACCTGGTACAGCGCTTCCGGCGACGGCCGTGTCGCCACGATCTCGCGTGACGATTGCGCCAGGGCAATTGCCGCGGCGCTGGCTTCGGGCAACACCGAAAGCGCGACCTACACGCTGACCGGCGCGACATCGCTGACCGACAAGGAAATCGCCGCGGTAGCCGCCGACGTCACCGGCAAGCCGCTCGCCGTCGTCACCGTGACCGACGAGCAGCTGCATCAGGGCCTGACCGGCGCCGGCCTGCCCGAATTCGTCGCCAATATGCTCGTCTCCGCCGACGCCAATACGCGCGCCGGCAAGTTCGACATCGTCACCGACGATTTCAAGCGCCTCACCGGCGGCGAACCGCAGTCGCTGCGCGACTTCTTCGCCGCCCACAAGGCTGCCCTGCTCGGCTGATCGTCAGATCGTCTCGCCACAGGCACGGCGGAAGCGACGCACCGTTTCCGCCATGCCGTATTCCAGCGCATCGGCCGTCAGCGCATGGCCGATCGACACTTCGGCAAGATCGGGTATCCGCACCGCAAGCGCCGGCAGGTTGCCCACCGTCAGGTCATGGCCGGCATTGACGCCGAGTCCGACGACAAACGCTGCGTCAGCCGTCTCTCCCAGCTTCTCCAAAATCGCCTTGCCGCGCACCGGATCGTCGTAGCAGCCGCCATAGGGGCCGGTGTAAAGCTCGATCCGGTCGGCGCCGAGGTCGCGGGCGATCTTCACCGCCTCGGCGTCGCCGTCGCCATCGGCAAACAGCGAGACGCGGCATCCCTTCTTCTTGAGCCTGCCGACCGCCGTTTCCAGGAACGACCGATGCTTGCGGAAATCCCAGCCATGGTCGGAGGTCGCCTGCGACGGATCGTCGGGCACCAGCGTCACCTGCTCGGGCTCGCTCGCCTCGCACAGCGCCAGGAAATCATCGGTCGGATATCCCTCGATGTTGAACTCCGCCTGCGGAAATTCGTCGTCGATCAGCGCACGGATCACCGGCAGGTCCGAAAAGCGGATATGGCGCTGGTCCGGGCGGGGATGGACCGTCAAGCCGTAGGCACCCGCCTGCAGCGCGATCCGCCCGAGGGCCTCCAGGTTCGGCCAGGGCAGGTCCCGGCGATTGCGAAGCATGGCGATGGCGTTGATATTGACGGAAAGCTTGGCGGGCATGGATCTCTTCCGGGTAATTGGACGAATTTCATCCTTCTATGCCAAGCGCCGCCATAATACCAACGCCTTTGCCGTATGAATATATTCGCGAAATTGATAAGCCTTGCCGGCCCGAACAAACCCGACAGATCGTCGCATAAGCAGCTGCGGATGGTGATGCCGGTTGCGTTAGGCCGGTAAACCGGTGTAATTCTCTGATACTTTGGGTGACATGAGATTCACCCTCAGGGCCGTAGGGAGGCCTTCTGCAAGACAAGATGACACATTCCCGAACCATCGACGGCGAACTGGTCAGATCCAGCCTGAGCAAGATCCTTGGAAGCGAGACGTTTTCTCGCTCGGAACGGCTGCGGACTTTTCTCGATTACGTGGTCAAGAAAGAGCAGGAAGGGCTGGGCCACCAGCTGAAGGGCTACACGATCGGCGTCGACGTCTTCGCCCGCACGGAATCCTTCGACCCGGGCGGCGATCCGCTGGTGCGCGTCCAGGCCGGCAAGCTGCGCAAGTTGCTTCAGCAGTATTACGCAAACGAAGGCGCCGAAGACACGATTCGCATCCAGGTTCCGGTGGGCGGCTATGTTCCTGTCTACGAATGGCAGGAACAGCAGGACGGCGGCTTGGAAAACCCGGCCGAAAGCCACGATGGCGATTCCGGAACGATCGGCATTCCCGCAGCGGACATTGCCGGGAATGCCGCAAGTGCAGGCCCGTGGGGGCGGTATCGTCTCGCCTCGGCGGGATTGCTGGCAGTCACCGTGCTCAATATCACCGCACTCGGACTGCATGCCACCAGCCGCTATCTGGTGCCGAAGGAAGCCACCGCGATCAGCAGCCCCTCGGGGTATTATCGGGAGGCCTCGGCCCTGCCCCGCATCACCGTCGCCAACAATCATACGGCATCGCCGGTCTCCGCGCCGCTTGCCGACGCCCTGCGCCACGCCACCATCCAGCTTGCATCCGTGGAACTGGTCAGCAGCTTCAGCCAGGCGGATGCCCTCGTGCGGCAGGACGAGCAACTCGATTTCATCCTGTCGATCAGCCCCGCCGACGACCAGGGCGGTATCCGGCTGTCGCTGCACCACAAGCCGAGCGGCGAACTGGTCCATTCGGAAACGGTCGCGGAAAAAAGCCTGCATTCGGTCAGTGAGCGAGCCTTCGCGGCAAGCTCGTTTGCAAGCCATAGCCTCGCAGTCAACAGCTCGGTTTATGCTTACGCAGACCAGAATGCGTCCTCAAGCCGCCTGATGCAGTGCCTGAAGGCAACGCAGGATTATCACCTCGAGAAATCCCGCCAGACATTCCAGGCCGCCTGGGGATGCCAGTCCGAGCTGGTGCCGACCGAGCATCCGGAACGCTTCATCAGCGAACTGGAAACCCTCACCTCGATGGCCCGCGAACGGGAAGCCGGACGCCTGCCGCTCACCGGCGCCTGATCGTCCGGACGCGCTCTGCCGTCGACGAAGACCGGCGCAGCGCCTTGCTTTTTCTATTGTGTCATTCCGTTACATGCCGTGTCCGGACGCATTTTTGCGCATCCTGTTCTAGGATGTGATTTACAGCTTAAATACATGAATTCTCTGATAAATTCACCATAAATCGGCATTCTCCGGCAGCGCCGCGATGGTGAATAACTATCCGTTAAATCTTGGACTTACAATTTGGACAATAAACTCTACCGTAAGTCACACGTAAAATTGACTTGTGTTGAAGGATGTCCGGAAGAGTTCATGCGGTTCGCGTTGCAACAAGGCAGTCGATCAAATCCTCCTTCTGCGTCTGAAGTACAATTTTCAGCGTATTGTTCGAAATACCGTCATGACCATGGAAGGGGTGTTCATGTCTGAAGATGCGGGGCGCTTGCGCAGCCTGGAACCATCGAAGAAGGGTCTCGCAGGTCAATATCGTTTCTTGCCGGATGTCGACCTGCCGCGAAACCTGCCGTCGGGGACCGTGGCCATCGCCGAGATGGCGAATGCCTTCGGCGTCACGCACCGCACACTGCATTTCTATGAGGAAAAAGGCCTGATCACCGCCAGCCGCATCGGGCCGATGCGCGTCTACGACCATCAGGACGTATTACAGATGTCGGTGATCAACATCTGCAGGGAAATCGGCATGCCGATTTCCGTCATCCAGGAACTGATGGAGGAATTGCAGCAGGCGGAAGCCCAGGAGGATGCCGACAGGATTTTCCGGGAGGCCCGGTCGATCCGCAAGCGGGAACTGGTTTCCGGCCTATCCACGGTGCACCGCCAGATGCAGCAGGTGACAATCCTGCTCGACCGCCAGCCGGCCGAACCCGGCATGGCAACCAACGACAACCGCGAGATATCACTGTTTTCCGCCGACGAGCAGACCTGCCTGCAACTGATGGCCGAAGGATACACGCCCCATCGGCTCGCCCGCGCATTCGACACCACCGTCGAGGCGATCACCGCGATGGAAACCGGCATCATCCAGAAGCTCAACGCCAACAACCGCTTCCAGGCGATTGCCAAGGCCGTGCTTCTCGGAATTGTCCACTCCTGAGAAAAATCACGGTCAGCGCACGATGGTCAGCGTTTCCGCCGCGCGGGTGACGGCCGTATAGAGCCAGCGTTCCCTCGTATCGCGAAAAGCCCAGCTTTCATCGAAGAGCACGACGTCGTTCCATTGCGAGCCCTGCGCCTTGTGAACCGTCAGCGCATAACCGTAGTCGAACTCGTCGTAACGCTTGCGCGTCGACCAGGGAATTTCGCCCTCGACATCCTCGAAGGCGGCCTTCAGCAGCTTGATCTTCGCCGCGCCGCGATCCATGTCGTCGTCCTCGGGGCGGATCATCAGGTTGATGCCAGGCTTCACGGTTTCTTTCGACGAACTCATCACCTGCCAGAGCGAACCGTTGAGCAGGCCCTTGGCGGGGTCGTTGCGCAGGCAGACCAGCTTGTCGCCGGATTGCGGATAATCGGCCGTGAACCCCTTCAGTTCGCGGAGACGCTGGTTGTAGCGCCGGCGCGTCTTGTTCGTCCCCACCAGCACCTGGTCGGCCTCGAGCACCAGGGATTGCGTCACCTCGTTCTTGGAGATCACCTTCGCCGTGCCGTAATCGCCGTAGAGGATTTCCTTGCCTTCGCGCACATGCATGGCAAGCTGGATGATCGGGTTGTCGCGTGCCTGGCGATGGATGTCCGTCAGCAGGTAGTCCGGCTCCTGCTCGGTAAAATAACCGCCGCCCGAAACCGGCGGCAACTGGCCGGGATCGCCGAGAACGAGGATCGGCGTGCCGAAACTCATGAGGTCGCGGCCCAGCTGCTCATCCACCATCGAGCATTCGTCGATGACGATCAGCGCCGCCTTGGCGACCGGGCTTTGGCGATTGATGGAGAACATCGGCGCGATGGAGGTCTTGCCGGTCTCCTCGTTTGCCACTTCCTCCTCGCCGCGCGGACGATAGATCAGCGAGTGGATCGTCTTGGCATTGCTGGCGCCGCGCGAACGCAGCACCTGCGCCGCCTTGCCGGTGAAGGCGGCAAACAGCACCTCGCCGTCAACATGCTCGGCAAAATAGCGTGCAAGCGTCGTCTTGCCGGTGCCGGCATAACCGAACAGCCGGAAGACCGGTTGCCGCCCTTCCTTCAGCCAGCGCGATACCGCCTTCAGGGCTTCGTCTTGTTGCGGAGCAAATTGCATGGCGGCGACTTGGCAGGATTCGGCGGCGATAGGCAAGTCGGAAAAGCCGCATGGCGGCAATCGTCCCTGGCCTCTTTCAGATCGGACGCCTGCGAAGCTCGGAGATCAGCAGCCCTGGCGCTCGGGATCATTGGCAAGCTCGATCGGCTGCCCGTGCGGCGTTGCCTCGGCCGCCCTTTGCCAGCTTGCCTGCAGCCTGGCGATATCGGCTTCGTGCATGAGGCCCAGCCGGACGAGCAGCGCCGAAAGCGCCGCCACCCAGCATTCGAAATAATCGCTGCCATCCTCGGCCCGTCCCGGGCGATGAACCTCCGTCGCCAGCGCCTCGGCCCATTCGCTCCAGGCAAACAAGCCACGTTCGTGAAGATGCACCGTCAGCGCAAAAGCCTCCGCCATCCAGGGCTCGGGAAAGACCGGATCGCCCTCCGCCGATTTCGGCAGGCCCGGAGATTGCACCAGGACGGAGCGCGGCTCACAAAGGCTCAAGGTAGCTCTCCCAGGCATCGATCGAAATCGTCAGCGTCGGATCGGCGCCCTCGCCCCAGATTTCCAGTGCATCGAAAACCACGGTGTAGAGCCATTGCGGGTTTTCGCCGCGGCCGTGGGCATTGTCGTCGGGAAACACGAAGGAGCCCTGCACCGCTTCGACGATGCCCTGTTTTGCCCGGGCATAACGCGGCAGGCGGGGATGGCCGGTCGGGTTGAAATTGCGGGTCCGCACCCGGTCCCCGACGGCAAAGGCCGGTCTCATCCCGGTCGGCCGCTCGCACGGTCCGCCGCGCGCCAGAGTCGCCGGCACGTTTTCAGCCTGCAACACACGTTTGGGCGCCGTGCCGGCACCGGACATGCGGCCGGAGAACAATTCCTCGCGTGTCGCAAAACCATGGCGCTCCAGCAGCATGTCGATGCCGCGGATCCAGATCTCGTAATAACTCGCCGAAAGATAGCTGGCGGGCGGGATGTTTTCGCGGGCGTGGCGACTTTCGTCGATGGTCCAGTGGCCCATCGCGCCGCAGCACAGCGTCAGTCCGAGCGCCCGCTTCTCCCAGTCCGCATGAAAGATCGGCTCGTTGTTTTCGGGCGCAACGGCACCGAAACCCATCTGGCCGCCAAGATCGTGCGGGCCGTTCATGCCTGTGCCTCCGGCGCGCGCACCACGCCGGTGCCGATCATCGCGTCGCGGCTGACCAGATCGGCAAGCGCCTCGTCATCGAGGTGCTCGGTGCCGGCAGGCCGCTCGGGGATGACGAGGTACCGCAGTTCCGCCGTCGAATCCCAGACGCGGATACGGGTCTGCTCCGGCAGCGCCACGCCGAATTCGGCAAGCACGCCGCGCGGATCGATGACCGCCCGCGAGCGATAGGCCGGCGCCTTGTACCAGACGGGCGGCAGGCCCAGTACCGACCACGGATAACACGAGCACAGGGTGCAGACGACGAGATTGTGGGTGTCCGGCGTGTTGAAGACGGCCCGCATGTGTTCGCCCTGCCGGCCAGTGAAACCAAGGCTGGCGATTGCCGCCGTGGCGTCCCGCTTCAGCCAGTCGGCAAAAGCCGGATCGCTCCAGGCCTTTGCGACCACCTTGGCGCCGTTGCGCGGCCCGACCCTGGTTTCATACGTCTCGACGATCGCGTCGATGGCGGCCGGATCGATCAGCCCCTTTTCCGACAACAGGCTTTCCAGCGCTTTCACGCGCGCCTGCATATCGGAATAATGGTTCTCCGGATGATCATGCCCATGATCGTGATCGTGCCCATGGTGATGATGATGGTCGGCCATGCCCTGCTCCCGATGTTCGAACCGATCCTACTTGAGCATCGGCCACAAACTCAACACCAGCAGCACGGCCATGGTGATATTGAACCATTTGAGCCGCACCGGCACGGACAGCCACTCCCGCAGCGCCGAACCGAAACCCGCCCATGTCGAGACGCTCGGCAGGTTGACTATTCCGAAGGCCAGGCCGACGATCGTGACGGTGAAGAAATACCGCTCGGTGTCGGTATAGGTCGCCATGGCCGTCACGGCCATCACCCAGGCCTTCGGGTTGACCCATTGAAATGCCGCGGCGCCGAGAAACGTCATCGGCCGCGCACCCGCATCGGCCTCGCCGATCGCCCGCGACGTGCCGATCTTCCAGGCGATCCAGACGAGATAGGCGCCGCCGGCGAATTTCAGGGTTGTATAGAGCAACGGCACCGTGTGCAGCAGCGCCCCGAGCCCGAAGCCGACGCCGAGCAACAGCGAGAAGAAACCGGCACCGATGCCCAGCATGTGCGGAATGGTGCGCCGGAAGCCGAAATTCACACCGGAGGCAAACAGCATCATGTTGTTCGGCCCGGGGGTGATCGAGGTGGTGAAGGCAAACAAAACCAGTGCAAGCAGCGTCTCGAACGGCATTCCATTCTCCGCAAAGACGTTCGGCATACTGAAGTCGTTCCGGTTGCGCCAGACGGAAACTTGTCATTGTGACAAACGAGCCGTCTACCCCCTGATTTTGTCGCGCCGACGGAGGCCGCAAATCGCTGGCTGCACCAGATGAAACCGGATATCGTTGTCGCGCCTGCCCGAACGGCGCAACGGAGGAGTTTCATGCACGATCCCATCCCCACCGTCACCTTGCCGTCCGGCATCGACGTGCCCGCCCTCGGCCAGGGCACCTGGAACATGGGCGAAAACGCCGCCGATGCAGCCAGGGAGATCGAAAGCCTGAAAACCGGGCTTTCCCTGGGGCTGACCCTGATCGACACCGCCGAGATGTATGCCGAAGGCGGCGCCGAAAAAGTGACCGGCCGCGCCATCGCCGGTAAGCGCGACGCGGTCTTCCTGGTCAGCAAGGTCTATCCCTGGAATGCCAGCCGGCGCGGAACGATCGAGGCCTGCGACCGCAGCCTGCAGCGCCTCGGAACCGATCGCATCGACCTCTATCTCCTGCACTGGCGCGGCGATCATCCGCTTGCCGATACCGTCGCCGCCTTCGAGGAGTTGCAGCAGGCCGGAAAGATCGGCGCCTGGGGCGTCTCGAATTTCGACGTCGACGACATGCAGGCGCTTCTGGCTGTGCCGGGCGGCGAAAACGTCGCCGCCAACCAGGTTCTCTACAATCTCGGCCGCCGTGGCATCGAATACGATCTCCTGCCGTTCTGCCAGGAGCGCAACATCCCGATCATGGCCTATTCGCCGATCGAGCAGGGCCGGCTGCTGCACCATCCTGATCTCATCGATATCGCCAAGGCCTACCAGGCGACGCCGGCGCAGGTGGCGCTCGCCTTCGTTCTCGAACGCGACGGCGTGATCGCCATTCCGAAGACCAGCCATCCGCATCGCGTCGAGGAAAACCGCGCCGCGCTCGACCTCGACATCACCGACGAGGACTGGGCCGTGCTCGACGCCGCCTTTCCACCGCCAGCGAAAAAGACGGCGCTGGCAATGCTTTAGATCCATTGCGTTTACGCAATTCCAGCAAACCTGCAGCGCAAACTTGCTGGAATTGCTCTGGCTTTTACATGCCCTGCGGGCCGCGATTCATCGCCGCGATGCCGGTGCGGCAGACTTCGATCAGCCCCAGCGGCTTCACGATCGCCACGAACTGGTCGATCTTCGACGACTTGCCGGTGAGTTCGAAAATGAAATGTTCGACGGTGGCGTCGATGACCTTGGCATGGAAGGCGTCGGCCAGGCGCAGGGCTTCCGCACGGCTCTCGCCGGTGCCGGCCACCTTGATCAGCGCCACTTCGCGCTCGATCGGCCGCTCCTGCTTGAGATCGCGCGCACGTACCGTCAGGTCGACGACGCGGTGCACCGGCACGATGCGTTCCAGTTGCGTCTTGATCTGCTCCAGAACGATCGGCGTGCCCCGCGTGACGATGGTGATGCGCGACAGATGCGACTCATGCTCGGTTTCGGAAACCGTCAAGCTCTCGATGTTGTAGCCCCGGCCGGAAAACAGGCCGATGACGCGCGCCAGGACGCCCGGCTCGTTGTCGACCAGCACCGACAGCGTGTGGCTTTCGACCTTGGCGGTTTCCGGCGAGATGAAGTAGGCGGAGCCCGTGGGTTGAAGGTGTGCGTTCATGTGTTTCTATCCGTTGTTTCAGGAAGTGTTTGATTTCAGGACGCCAACTCGATGGCAGCGTCTGGGAAATGGCGTTTGGCGATTCGAACCATATCGCGATCGAAGGTCAAAAAGCGAACCGTGGCATCGAGGCTGCTGGCGTGAAGCGCATCGGCAAAATCCATGCCTTTCGAATGCATGTCGAGCGCCTTGGATACATGTTCAGGATCTTCGAGTTCGATCGCCGGCATCGTCAGCATCGCTCGAAAACGCTCGTTGATCTCATACCGGCTTGCCTTGACGAGGCTTCGCAAGATCCATTCCGTTTCAAGCAGAACTGTTTTCAGCACGAAAATGGTTTCGGTCTCCACCAATCTGGTGGCGATGCGGCTCTGATCGTTATCAAGAGCGATCAGTAGCCGGACGAGGACATTTGTATCAACGGCTGTTCTTTTCATGCCAGCGACGTATCGCTTCCTCCTCAATCGCTTTGTGAATCATTTCGTCGGTCAAGTTTGGGCCACTGTAGGGAATACGCATCGCGAGAAACTCCTCCACCGTCAGCGTCCTCTTCGGCGGTTCCGCTTTTGCCTCCACCGGCCGCAGCGTGATCTCCCTGCCGCCGTCGATGACCTCGAACTCGGTGCCTTCGGAAAAACCGTGCGCATCGCGAACCGCCTTCGGAAGCACCACGGCGCCCGCTTTCGACATCTTCGTTCTGCTCATGGCCTTTCTCCAAAATGAGGGGATGCCGTCAAGATAACCGCATCCCCGGCACTTATCAAACCAGCTGCCGGCCCTTGGCGTCGATGGCGTTGGCGACGGCCTCGTCGGTGGCTTCGTCGGGCAGCAGCATCTCGTTGTGGGCCTTGCCCGAGGGGATCATCGGGAAGCAGTTGGCGAGGTTGGCGACGCGGCAATCGAAGATCACCGGCTTCTTGACCTCGATCATCTCCTGGATCTTGTCGTCGAGCTCGCCCGGCTTTTCGCAGCGCAGGCCGACGGCGCCGTAGGCTTCCGCCAGCTTGACGAAGTCGGGCATGGCTTCGGTATAGGAGTTCGACAGGCGGTTACCGTGCAGCAACTGCTGCCACTGGCGCACCATGCCCATGTACTGGTTGTTGAGGATGAAGATCTTCACCGGCAGACCGTACTGGATCGCCGTCGACATTTCCTGGATGCACATCTGGATCGAGGCATCCCCGGCGATATCGATGACCAGCGCATCGGGATGGGCGACCTGCACGCCGAGCGCCGCCGGCAGGCCGTAACCCATGGTGCCGAGGCCGCCGGAGGTCATCCAGCGATTGGGCTGCTCGAAACCGAAGAACTGCGCCGCCCACATCTGGTGCTGGCCGACTTCCGTGGTGATGTAGGTGTCGCGGCCCTTGCTGAATTCATACAGGCGCTGCAGCGCGTATTGCGGCATGATGACATCGTTGCTCGGCGAATAGGCAAAAGAATTGCTGGATGCTCGTCCACCAGTCCTGTGTCTGCGCCTTTTCCGGCTTCTTCGGCAGCGCCCGCCACAGGCGGACCATGTCTTCCAGGACATGGCCGACATCGCCGGTGATCGGCACGTCGACACGAACGTTCTTGTTGATCGACGACGGATCGATGTCGATGTGGATCTTCTTGGAATTCGGCGAGAAGGCGTTGAGGCGGCCGGTAATGCGGTCGTCGAAACGGGCGCCGACGCAGACCATGACGTCGCAATCATGCATCGCCATGTTGGCTTCGTAAGAACCGTGCATGCCGAGCATGCCGAGCCAGTTCGGACCGGAGGCCGGATAGCAGCCGAGGCCCATCAGCGTCGAGGTGATCGGGAAATTGGTGAGCTCGACCAGCTCGCGCAGCAGCTTGGAAGCTTCCGGGCCGGAATTGACGACGCCGCCGCCGGTGTAGAAGATCGGCCGGCGCGCCGTCGCCATCAGCTCGATTGCGGCGCGGATGCTGTTCAGGTTGCCCTGGACCTTCGGCTGGTAGCTCTGCTGCGTCAGGTGCTCGGACGGCGGCTCGTAGAAGCCGGTGGCAAACTGCACGTCCTTCGGAATATCGACGACGACCGGGCCGGGACGGCCGGACTGGGCGATGCGGAAGGCCTCATGGATGACGCGGGCCAGGTCGTTGACGTCCTTGACCAGCCAGTTGTGCTTGGTGCAGGGGCGCGTGATGCCGACGGTGTCGCACTCCTGGAACGCGTCGGAGCCGATCAGCGAGGTGGGAACCTGGCCGCTGAGGCAGACGAGCGGCACGGAATCCATCAGCGCGTCCTGCAGCGGCGTGACGGCGTTGGTCGCGCCCGGACCCGACGTCACCAACATGACACCGACCTTGCCGGTCGAGCGGGCATACCCTTCTGCCGCATGGCCGGCGCCCTGTTCGTGACGCACGAGGATGTGCTGGATATCGTCCTGCTGGAAGATTTCGTCGTAGATCGGCAGCACGGCGCCACCGGGATAGCCGAAGATATGCTCGACTCCATTGTCCTTCAGCGCCTTGAGAACGATCTCCGCGCCCGTCATCTGTTCTTTGCCCGTCATGCCTGTTTCCGTTCTGCTGCTTTTTCGGGTTGGATGGAAAATTTGGACATAAAAAAAGGCCCCTTAGGAGCCTGTCTGTCGCGCATGGGTGGCTACCGCCGGATGGTTACACCACCCTGCCCATGCGCGTTCCCACCACAATAAGGTTGCCAAAAATCTTCATAGCGCGAAGTGATAGACAGAAATATTCGGCACGTCAACGCGCTTCTTCATAAAACAATGCTGCGCCGCAGCCCGAAACCCGCACAACTGCCTACACCAGTTGTTAAGCCGGCACCGATATGGTCTGCCATGAGGAAGAAGGCCCGCGGCTTACCAATCCGCCCACCAAGCCTTCCTGTTTCCGTATCGGGAGCGACGTTGCTTAATAATGACCTCCAGACATCCGGCAAGGCCGGAGAAAGCGATCGTCGCGACGGGATGCACCCCGGCAACCGCTTTCTCGGACGGGTCATTGCGTGCAACGGTTCGCGCGCCACCATTGCGGCGGTCGCCGAAGGCGGCGGCACCGATCTCACGGAACTCTGGTCGGTCGGCAGGCTGATCTCCATTTCCGTCGGCAAGAACCGTGTCGTGGCGCTTGCTTATGCCATGGCCGTCGGCGAAAAAAGCTGGGGCGAGCAGCAGGACAACCACTTCCAGATCGAGGTGGAGCTTCTCGGCGAAGTCCAGGTCCATCCCGACGGCAAGGAGCAGTTCTCCACCGGCATTTCCCGTTATCCCTATCTCGGCGCCATCGCCCACCGCATCCGCGCCAAAGACCTCATCCGCATCTACGACACCGGCAAGACCGATACCTGCGTCGTCGGCAAGCTGACCCAGGACGAGAGCATCGACGCGACGATCCACATCCCGTCGATGCTGTCGAAACATTTTGCCGTCGTCGGCTCGACAGGCGTGGGAAAATCCACGGCCGTCTCGCTGCTCCTGCACCGCGCCATCGCTTCCGACCCGAAGCTGCGCGTGCTGATCCTCGATCCGCACAACGAATTCGCCGCCGCCTTCCCGGATCATGCCGTCGTCATCGATACCGACACGCTCGACCTGCCCTTCTGGCTGATGCGCCTCGAAGAATTCGCCGAAGTGCTGTTCCGCGGCCGGCCGCCGGTGGCGGAAGAGCTGGACATGCTGCGCGACCTGATCCCGGAGGCCAAGCGCGCCTTTCGCGGCAGCGACTCGCCCTTGATGCGCCGCCAGACGGAAAAGAGTTCGGTCACTGCCGACACACCCGTTCCCTACCGCATTGCCGACCTTCTCGCCCTCATCGACGACCGTATCGGCAAGCTGGAAGGCCGCAGCGAAAAACCGTTCCTGCGCTCGCTGAAGATCCGCGTCATCTCGGCGATCAACGATCCGCGCTACCACTTCATGTTCTCCAACAACACGATCAGCGACACGATCATGGAGACGATCGCCCATATCTTCCGCATCCCGGGCGACAGCAGGCCGATCAGCACGTTCCAGCTGTCGGGCATTCCGTCCGAAGTGGTCAATTCGGTCGCTTCGGTGCTCTGCCGCATGGCGTTCGAACTGGCGCTGTGGAGCAATGGTGCGGTCCATATGCTCGTCGTCTGCGAAGAAGCGCACCGCTACGTGCCGTCCGATCCGACACTCGGTTTCATCCCGACCCGCCAGGCCATCGCCCGCATCGCCAAGGAAGGCCGCAAGTACGGGGTGTCGCTCGGCATCATCACCCAGCGGCCCGGAGAGCTCGACCAGACGATCCTGTCGCAGTGCTCGACGCTGTTTGCCATGCGGCTCGCCAACGACCGAGACCAGGAAATCATCCGCTCGGCGATCCCCAATTCGTCGATCTCGACCACCAAATTCATTTCCTCGATCGGCAACGGCGAAGCCATCGCTTTCGGCGAGGCCATTGCCGTTCCGATGCGCATGCGGTTTACCCGCGTCGAGGAAAACCTGCTGCCGAAAGCCAACGGCGCAACGGCCAAGTCGACCGACGAGACGCCCGACACGGTCGATCTGCGCGGCATCGTCAGCCGCATGCGGGCCATTTCCGGCCCCGACATCTCGGCATTCCAGCAAAGCTACTCGGCAACGCTGGACGGCGACGATTTCGACGGCGACTATATGATGCCGATGCGCGAGACGCCGGCCCATTCCCCAGGTCGTTCCATTGAGCGCAGCCAGACGCCGCCGGAGCCCTACCGGGCCGACATGCTGCCCCGTGCCGGCTCGCCCGCATCGCCGGAGCCATCGACAGGCTACGACCAGCGCCGGCGACCCATGGACGAACCGCTCACCGGGCAACGCCCGGCTTCGACAGCCTATCCCGAGACAAGGCGAATGGTGCCGGATTCCCCGCCGACACCTTACCGGACGGCCCAGCCGGAACCCGACACCGCATCCGGCAGCTCGCTTCGCCGCGATCCGGGCATGTCGCTGCGCGAAAGCATCCTGAAGAAGCCGCTCAGCAGCCTCTATCGCAAGGACTGAACGATCTTCAGGGCGTCGAAAGACGCTCCCAGCTGTCATCCATCTGGTTGCGGAACCACGTCATCTGCCGCTTGGCATATTGCCGCGTTGCTGCCGCGCCGCTTTCGATCACTCCTGCCATATCCAGCTCCCCGCGCAACAGGCCGGCGATCTGCGACACGCCGATCGCCTTCATCACCGGCACATCGGCCGGCAGGTCGAGCGCAAGCAGGGCGCGAACCTCATCCACCGCCCCTTCCTCCAGCATCCGTTCGAACCGGCGGTTGATACGATCGTGCAGCACGGCCCGGTCGGGCAGGACGACGATTTTTCGCGCCCGGTCGGGATCGATCACCATTGGCCCCGCTGTCTGCTGGAATGTCGAGATCGAGCGGCCGGTGCTGTCCAGCACCTCGATGGCCCGCACGATGCGCTGCCCATCCTGCGGATTGAGCGTACCTGCCACTTGTGGATCCCGCTCCATGAGGTCGCGGAACAACGCCTCCGGGCCGAGATCGCGCAGCTTCAGCCGCACGCTGCAGCGGACATCCTGATCGACCTCCGGCATCTCCGAGAGACCGCCGGTCAGCGCCTTGAAATACAGGCCGGTGCCGCCGACGAAGACGGGCAGGCGGCCTTGCGCGCGCAGGCGCGGCAGCAAGGCCGTCACATCCCGCAGCCAGGCGCCGGTGGAGTAGGTTTCGCGCGCCGGAACATGGCCGTAGAGCAGATGCGGAACGCCACCCATTTCGTCTTCGGAGGGACGTGCCGTCAGGATGCGCAGCGTGTCGTAGACCTGCATGCTGTCGGCATTGATCACCACGCCGCCGTGCTCCCGCGCCAGCCTGACGGCAAGCGCGGACTTGCCGCTGGCGGTCGGCCCGGTTATCAGGATCGCGTCCCTATCGTTTTCAAGGTTTTTCATCATGGCTTTCGTTGCCACGCTTATGGCCAATCCGTCAAATCCCGTCCTGTCCCCGCCCATCGCGGAACAGGCCGCAGCCACCGTCGAGGCCGCCGGCCTCTATTGGCTGGCGGACGGGATCGCCTGCGACATCGTGCTTCGCGACGGCAGCGATGCGGCGGCAGCGGAAGCGGCGATCCGCGCCGTGATCGCCGACGCGCCCATCGACGTGGCGCTGCAGGATGCCGACGGGCGCCGCAAGCGCTTCCTCATCGCCGACATGGATTCGACGATGATCCAGCAGGAATGCATCGACGAGCTGGCCGCCGAAGCCGGGCTGAAGGACAAGGTCGCTGCCATCACCGCCCGGGCGATGAACGGCGAGATCGCCTTCGAGCCGGCGTTGCGCGAACGGGTGGCGCTGCTGAAGGGCCTGCCGCTCTCGGTGGTCGAGGATGTCATCCGCAAGCACATCACCCTGATGCCCGGTGGCCCGGAACTCATCGCCACCATGCGGGCGCGCGGCCACTACACGGCCCTCGTCTCCGGCGGCTTCACGGTGTTCACCGGGCCCATCGCCACCCGTCTCGGCTTCGATGAAAACCGCGCCAACGTGCTGCTGCAGGAAGACGGTCTCCTGAGCGGCTTCGTCGCCGAACCGATCCTTGGCAAGCAGGCGAAGGTGGATGCACTGGTCGACATCACCGGCAAACTCGGCCTCTCGCCGCAGGAGACGATTGCCGTCGGCGATGGCGCCAACGATCTCGGCATGCTGCAACTGGCCGGCACCGGCGTCGCCCTACATGCCAAGCCGGTGGTTTCGGCACAGGCGAAGATCCGCATCGACCATGGCGACCTAACAGCCCTGCTTTACCTGCAGGGGTATCGCAAGCATGAATTCGTCACCAGCTGAAACGCCGCATCTTCCGAAAGCGAGCCGCCATGCGCATTCTTGACGCTGAAAGAGTGCTATTACGCAACTGGAAAGAGGCCGACCGCGACCTCTTCCACGAGATCAACGCCGACCGCAAGGTGATGGAATTCTTCCCTTTTCGCCGCACCAAGGCGGAATCGGACGCGCTGTTCGACAAGGTCAGGGGAACGATCGATGACACGGGCCTGGGCTTCTATGCCCTCGCCGACAAGGCGACCGACGAACCGATGGGCTTTTGCGGCCTGTCGCGCCCCAATCTCGAACCGCAGCTTGAAACGACGGGCGTCGAGATCGGCTAGCGGCTGGCAACACGCTTTTGGGGCAGAGGCTACGTGACCGAAGCGGCGAAGGCACTGATGGACCACGGGTTTCACACCGTCGGCCTTCCGGAGATCGTCTCGTTTGCCGTCAGCGCCAACCGCCGCTCGACGGCGGTGATGGAACGACTCGGCATGCGTCGCGTCCCCGAACGGGATTTCGATCATCCGCGCGTCCCCGACAGCCACCCGCACCTGCGCCGACACGTCGTCTATGTCCTGACGGGCGACGAATGGCTCTCCCGCCAGCCGGGAAAGCCCTGAGCCGGAAACGCAGCCTATCGTCACTCCAACGGCAAGGCGACGAAACGCAGGTCACCGCTGGCGCCGGCGATCATCAGGTGAGCATTACGCCGGCCTTCGTTTTTCAGCTGGGCCAGCTTCTGGGCGACGGCTGCGGGCGTCTCCATGAAGCTTTGCGCCACTTCGACGATGACCTCGCCCTTCTTGACGCCCTTCTGGGCCGCCACGGAACCATCGGCCACCTCGGTGATCAGGACACCTTCCACACCTTCGGAAATACCGAAGGACTTGCGCCCCTCCGCATCCAGCGCGCCGAGCGTCATGCCGAGAGCCGCAGCCGGCATCACGTCGCCATCCTGCTGCGGCGTGTCGGGAGTCGCCTGCTCATTGTCACCCGTATCCGGAACAGCCTCTTCCTCGCCTTCGGGCACGATGACGGGATCTGCCAGCGCCGCCGCCGTATCGACACTGTCTTCCAGGCGACCGAGCGTCACCTTGACGGTCTCTTCCTTGCCGTCGCGCAGGATGATCACGTCGACCGCCTTGCCGACCGGGCTTTCCGCCACGACGCGCGGCAGGTCGCGCACTTCGGCGACGGATTTGCCGTCGAATGTCAGGATCACGTCACCGGTCTTGATCGGGCCGTTCTCGACCGGCCCGCCCTTGACGATGCCGGCGACCAGCGCGCCGCGCGCCCGGTCGAGGCCGAGGCTCTCGGCGATGTCGTCGGTGACCGGCTGGATGCGCACGCCGAGCCAGCCGCGGCGCGTCTCGCCGAATTCAATCAGCTGCTTGACGACATTTTCCGCCAGTTCCGTCGGAACGGCAAAACCGATGCCGATCGAACCGCCGCTCGGCGAGATGATCGCCGTGTTGATGCCGATGACCTCACCCTTCATGTTGAAGAGCGGACCGCCGGAATTGCCCTTGTTGATCGCCGCATCGGTCTGGATGAAATTGTCGTAGGGGCCGGCATTGATGTTGCGCCCGCGGGCGGAAATGATGCCGACCGTCACCGAGCCGCCGAGGCCGAACGGGTTACCGATCGCCATCACCCAGTCGCCGATGCGCATGACTTTCGAATCGCCGAATTTCACCGCCTTGAGCGGCGCCTTCGGCTCGACCTTGAGCACAGAGAGGTCGGTCTTCGGATCGGTGCCGATCAGCTTGGCCTTGAGCTTCGAGCCGTTGGGAAACACGACCTCGATATCGTCGGCACCCTCGATGACGTGGTTGTTGGTGACGATGAAGCCGGCGGGATCGATGACGAAGCCGGAGCCCAGCGAATTGACCTTGTGGCTGCCGCTGCCGTCATTGTCGCCCTTGAAGAAATCGTTGAAGAATTCCTGGAATGGCGATCCTTCCGGGATCTGCGGCAGCGGTCCGCTTTCGTCCTTCTCCTTGACGTTCTGCGACGTCGCGATGTTGACGACGGCGTCGAGCAGCCCTTCGGCAAGGTCGGCGACCGAAGCCGGCCCGGTGCCGGGCGCCATCCCCTGTGCCTGCACGCCGGGCACCACGGCGCCGGCAATCAGGCTCGCAGTCGCCAGCATCGCCAGTGAACGTTTCAGGGATGATCGTATCGTCAGCGCCATAGGGCTTCCTCGTGCTGGATCTTCGGGACGCGGAGGCGCCACCATAGTTCGGAATGATCACAGGTTAAATGGCCTTTTCAGGGCAGCGGGATCATATTGCCGCGAGCGGCAGGCCGCGGCGCCCAAGCCATCCAAACGAAAGAGGCCGGAAAACCGGCCTCTGCAGGGAACGTCTGATGGTCGTCCGGCCTCAGTTCGCCGGGACGGCCGCTCCGCCCGTCACCGGCACGGCACCATCCGTCGACTGAGCCGCGGTGCCGGCCGAGTTTTCGAAGAAGCGGAAGAACTCCGAATTGGGCGAAAGCACCATCGTCGTATCCGGGTTGGCAATGGCGGCCACGTAGGCACGCATCGAGCGGTAGAACTCGAAGAACGACGGATCCCGCTGGAAAGCATCGGCAAAGACGCGGTTACGCTCGGCATCGCCCTCGCCTCGCAGGATTTCCGAATCGCGCTGGGCTCCGGCGATCAGCTCGACCACCTGGCGGTCGGCAATCGCCCGGCGCCGCTGGCCTTCTTCGTTACCGCGGGCGCGGATCAGCTCGGCCTCGGCAAGACGCTCGGCCTTCATGCGCTCGAAAGTCTGCTGCGAGACCTCCTGGGTAAGGTCCGTGCGGCGGATACGCACGTCCTCGATGCGCAGGCCGAGCGATTCGGCATCCGGACGCAGGTCGTCGCCGACCTCCTTCATCATCGAGGCGCGGGCATCCGACAGCGCCGCTTCGAAGCCGCGCAGACCGTAGACCCGGCGCAGCGAAGCGTCGAGGCGGGTGCGCAGGCGCGACTCAGCGGCCTCCCGGTCACCCGAAACGGTCTCGCGGAACCGGCGCGCGTCGGTGATCTTGTAGACCACGAAAGCGTCGACCTCGTAGAACTTGCCGCCCGAAACCTGGACACGGATATTGTCCAGATCGAAACGCAAGGCCTGATCCTGCAGGTACTGGACGCGGTCGGCATCCATGAAGGCGAAGGGCAGCTTGAAATACAGGCCGGGCTCCGTCTTGACGTCGCGGATCTGACCGAAGCGGACTACGATCGCCTGCTCGCGCTCGTTGACCACGAAAACCGACGAATAGATGATCCCGAGAACGACAGCGAGGCCGATCAGGAAAGCGGGCAAACGGCCGGACATCATTGCGTCCCTCCCTGCTGCGACTGCGGACGGGTGATCTCGTTGAGCGGCAGGTAAGGCAGCACGCCTTGCTTTTCGTCGATGATGATCTTCTTGGAATTCTTCAGCACGTTTTCCATCGTTTCAAGGAAGAGCCGCTTGCGGGTGACGTCGGGCGCCTTGGAATATTCGTCGTAGATGGCGACGAAGCGTTGCGCTTCACCCTCGGCTTCCTTGACGACACGGTCCTTGTAGGCGGCCGCCTCTTCGCGGTTCTGCGCGGCCTGGCCGCGCGCCTGGCCGAGCTTCTGGTTGGCATACTGGTTGGCTTCCTCGACAAAGCGGTCTTCGTCCTGCTCGGCACGCTGCACTTCGTCGAAGGCGTCGGCGACTTCGCGCGGCGGTGCCGCATCCTCGATCGCCACGGCATTGACCGAGATGCCCGAACCGTAATGATCCATGGTCGTCTGGATGGTGCTCTTCACTTCCGCCGCGATCTGCTGGCGGTTGTCGCGGAAGATGTCCTGCGCCGGACGGCGGCCGACCACTTCGCGCATGGCGCTCTCGGACACCTGCTGCAGGGTCTCGGCCGGATTTTCGAGATTGAAGAGATAGGATTTCGGGTCGCTCACCGTATAGAGCACGGAGAACTGCACGTTGACGATGTTCTGGTCGCCGGACAGCATCAGGCCGGAATTCGACGAGGACGACGCCTTCGAGCCGATATTCTGCTGCTGCTCGGTCACCTTGACGATCTCGACGGTCTCGAACGGCCACATGTGGAAGTGCAGGCCCGGCATGGCGATTTCCGGCTTCGGCTTGCCGAAGCGCAGTTCGACGCCGCGCTCGTCGGGCTGCACGGTATAGATCGACTGGATGAGCCAGAAGATGACGAGGACACCGGCGAGAATGACGAGCACGCCGCCATTGAAACCACCGGGAATGATGTTCTTCAACTGGTCCTGACCCCGCCGGATGATATCTTCGAGATCCGGAGGGCCGCCATTGTTGCCGCCACCGCCGCCACGCGGGCGGTTCGGTCCCTGGCCCCAAGGCCCCTGATTATTGCCGCCGCCCCCCCAAGGGCCGCCGCCGCCACCATTCTGATTGCTCCAGGGCATCAAAACCTCATCTGTAAGACTTGCGCAAACCGACGCACCGGTAACCCAAACAGCCACCGGCACCCGTTATCCACCTTATAGGTATCGCAGCCAGTGCTTTCAACGCGACATGCTAAACTTGCGGCCAATTAACGGAAAATAGTTAAGCTTCGCGGGTCCGGCGCCGGTAGATGGCAAAGCGGGTGGCATAGCTGTCGCGCTCGCCGGCGGGCACGGCTTCCTCGCTGACCTGCTCCCAGAGCACCGGATCGATGGCCGGGAACCGCGTGTCGCCGTCCACCGCGTGGTCCACGTGGGTGACATAAAGGATATCGGTGCGCCCGATCGCCTGGCGATAGATTTCGCCGCCGCCGATCACCGCGATTTCCGCAGCCCCAACGTCGAGTGCCAGCGTCCCCGCCAGATCGATCGCTGCATCGATATCGTGCACCACGTAGACGCCGGAAAAGACAAACCCTTCATCGCGGGTAACGACGATGTTCGGTCGCCCCGGCAGCGGCCTGCCGATCGACTGCAATGTCTTGCGCCCCATGATCACCGGCTTGCCGAGCGTCAGCGCCTTGAAGCGCTTCAGGTCCGTCGACAACCGCCACGGCATGTCACCGTCACGGCCGATGATGCCGTTCTCCGAAACGGCGACGACGATGGAGATGGGAATTGAAGACATCATCGACTCAAAGCTAAGAAATCATTTCTTCGAATAGTTAAGCAATGACCACATTAATAGCAAGGAAACCACCTTTGCAATGATTGTCTTTCCACGGCAATAAAACCAGAAACGGTGGAGGTTACTAAGGAATTTTCAAGCAAGTAACCGTAAGACGAAAGGAGGAAAACAGATGCGGATACGCAAGAATTAAAACAATATTATATTAGGTGAGAAAAATGAGCGAAGCGCGATGGAAGCAGATCAAAGCTGGCCTTGAGCGAGCAGGCATGCCTCAAAGGGATATCGATGAACTCGCCGCCTCATTGCGGGCCGATCTCGGCGGCAAGCGCCAGACGGAATTCTTTTCGGTCGATATCTATGCGAGCCTGATCCAGACGGAAGCGGCAAGCCTGGCACGCGGCCTCACTTATGTCATGTATGCCCGCCGGTTCATTCCCAATCCGATGGGGATCAAGCCCTTTTTCGAGCAGGCAAAGGGTTATCCCATCCAACAACTCAAAAGCCAGATCCTAGAAATCGGCAAGAACACCACGCTTGGACTGGATGCCATCCACGAACCGGTCGCGCCGGTTTTGAAGGTCGACAAAGCCCCGCCAAACCCCGTGGTTTTGCCAAGCAGCAGCGAAGCTCGTTTCGACGCTTTGACCGTGACCGAGGCCGGCAAGTACAAACAAGAGCTCCGAGACCGCATGACGACCACTCGGACAGCTGCCGTCACCAATCTCAAAAGCGTCTATAGCGTCAAACTCACGGGCAATATCAAGGCGCTCAAACATCTGACCAAGGCCACCGAAGAAGGTTATGAGATCTTCGCGGGCGCATTTAAAACCATCGGTGACGCGAAGAATTACAAAATGAAGTTGGTGGCCAAAATGGCGACGACTGTCCTGTCCGAAATTCCTTTCGGCGGAAAAATCGTTGCTGGCCTCGTTGAAACCTGCGCCGACGTTTTCAAATGCGATACCGAACTCTATTCTCTGTATCAGGCTGAGAAACAGAAGACCGCCCAACGCAAGGCACAGGAAAAAGGCTTTGAAGGGTTTATGTATCGCCTGAGGGACAAAGTTGAAAGCGTGACGACACTGGGAGTGTCGAAGGATGATATCTGCCAGAAGGGCGGCCTCCAGAACACGCTCGACCTGAAATTCGATGAGGCAGAGAGAAAGGCGCTTGAGGAAATCAATCTTCAGCTTACCCAATATTTTGGTACGACGATGATTTCGGTAACCAAAGATGTCGCCATATACTCGGAGCAAAGAACGGCAGGTACTTTAACGCAATACCCAAATCGCCGCCGGGCCAGCATTACGCAGATCGCCGATGGGGAAGTCCACAAAGAAGAAAAAATAATATTTGATGCTATCAACAATTTGTTCAACAGACAAATCTATGAGACTCCAAAAAAATTCCAAAAATATATCGAACTCTTGTTGTGGAAAGAGTATTTCCGCTCGTCACTGGAGGAAAAATGGAACTGGAAACTGGACCACCTGAAGAATGAATCCTTCCCCATCGAGGAGGAGATGATCGAAAGGCTTATCGCGCTCGATATCGTCGCGCCGAAAAAGCTCGATGGACAGAAACGCACGTCAGAAACGGTTCTTCGTCTCCACCGCCTGCCCTATGACGGGAAAGGACATCAAACACTCCGCATCGGACTGTTCCTGTTCTTCAAATGGTACGATCAGATTAATCCCTTTGACATGTTCCGTCCCACGGCGCTCTCACCCTCGGATGTCGAACAAGCCAAGGATAACTACATAGACGCGGTCGGCAACGCGATCGAAAAGGCCAAACAGCGGCGATCTTTGGGTCATGCGACGATCGCAAACGTAACAGAGATCGCCGCGAAACAGACCGAGCAGCTTGCCGCGCTCGATGCATTGAAGGCGCAAAAGGCCAGAAGCGCCTGAGCTCTACACCGCAATCGGCGCCCTGATCGTCGCATCCGCCTCATAGCCTTCGAGGATGAAATCCTCGAAGGTGAATGCGAAGATGTCTTTCACATCGGGATTGATGCGCATCGTCGGCAGCGCCTTCGGCGTCCGCGAAAGCTGCAGATTCGCCTGCTCGAAATGGTTGGCGTAGATATGCGCATCGCCGAAAGAGTGGACGAAATCGCCCGCCTTCAGCCCCGTCACCTGCGCCACCATCATCGTCAGCAGCGCATAGGAGGCGATGTTGAACGGCACGCCGAGGAAGATATCCGCAGACCGCTGGTAAAGCTGGCAGGAGAGCCGCCCGTCGGAGACGTAGAACTGGAACAGGCAGTGGCAGGGCGGCAGCGCCATCTCGTCCACCTCCGCCGGGTTCCAGGCCGAGACGATGTGGCGGCGCGAGTTCGGATTGGTCTTGATGCCCTCGATCAGGTTGGCGATCTGGTCGATATGCCGGCCGTCCGGCGCCGGCCAGGAGCGCCATTGCGAGCCATAGACCGGACCGAGGTCACCGTTCTCGTCGGCCCACTCGTCCCAGATCGAAACGCCGTTCGCCTTGAGATAGGCGATGTTGGTGTCGCCCTTCAGGAACCACAGGAGTTCGTGGACGATCGATTTCAGATGCAGCTTCTTCGTCGTCAGGACCGGGAAACCCTCGGCGAGATCGAAACGCATCTGGTAACCGAAGACCGAGCGGGTGCCCGTGCCCGTCCGATCGCCGCGGTCGCTGCCGGTGTCCAGCACATGGCGCAGAAAGTCGAGATATTGTTGCATCGGATTGCCGCCGTCGATTCCATTCGGCTCAGTCTAGACGCCAAAGGCGGCCAAACCAAGCAGCCATGCGGGGTATCCCCATCTTCGCCGGCGGCGACGGCTGACGTTACAGCGAGCCGAGCTTTCCGAGTTCCTTGGCGACCAGGTAGTAGAAGGTCACGCGCGATTTCGAGCGGTCGGCGGCCATTGCCTTGCATGTGGCGTCGATCGCCTTGTCGGCGTCGTCACCGCCGATGCCGAGCTTCTTTTCGCACCATTTTTCCTTGACGCGGGCAAGTTCCGTCGGGTCGGAGGCCGAGACCAGCGAGGAATCGCGGTTGCGCAGCGCAATACCCAGGTGCCGTACGATCTTCTGCACGATGGCCTCGTCGGCATTGCCGTCGTACTTCTTCACGTCTGCGAGATAGTCGGTCGTCATGTGCTCTCCTTCCTTCGGGGTACATCGTTGGCGGCACCCGCGCCGCGAGAATGGTGGAAGCGTTTCCCGACGTCAAGCGGCAGCAAAATCCGCATGCTCCCCCTTTCTTTGCCGAACGGAACCGCCTATATGAAGGATGCCGGCTTTCGGGCCGGCTATGGCAATAAACGGTCGGTGTAATAAACCTATTGGACCCGGGGGCGGTACCCGGCGCCTCCACCAAAAACCGGTCGGTCTGTTCGGACCGGCTTTTGATGGGGGCGAAATAGGATCGACAAGGGCGTAAAGATCGAACTTTTGCTCGGCATGATACCGCCGTTATCGGGTCACAAGTGTAGTTGCAAACGACAACAACGCTAAGGGTTATGCTCTCGCTGCCTAATGGCGGTGCGGGAAACCCGACCTAAGTCCTTGCGGTTAGCACCGTAAGGCGGGGTCCGAAGGCACCTGGCAACAGAAGCCTTCACCTTCTCCATTCGCTTCAAATTATATATGATGGTCTGACTCGGCCCTTCGGGGGTTTCCCACGGCGCGCCAACATGGCATATAGCCTTGATTTGCGACGGTAAGTACAGAAAGACAGGACAAGATGGGGCAGGACCACATCCGTTACGACATTCTCGCGCAGGACGCGCTCCGCGGCGTGATTCGCAAGGTTTTGACCGAAGTCGCTGCCACCGGCCGCCTGCCGGGCGACCATCATTTCTTCATCACCTTTCTGACCGGTGCACCGGGCGTGCGCATCTCGCAGCACCTCAAGTCGAAATATGCCGAGCAGATGACCATCGTCGTCCAGCACCAGTTCTGGGATCTCAAGGTGTCCGACGTCGGCTTCGAGATCGGCCTTTCCTTCTCCGACACGCCGGAAAAGCTGGTCATCCCGTTCAACGCCATCCGCGGCTTCTATGATCCGTCGGTGAATTTCGAACTGGAATTCGACGTGCCGCTGGCGGCAGAAGAGGAAGATCTCGGCGGCGCCGAAATCACCGCCTATCCGGTCGCCAGCGAAAAACCGGAGACGGAAGCCAAGCCCGTCGGCGGCGACGACAAGAAGCCGGCCTCGGTCGTGTCGCTCGATTCCTTCCGCAAGAAGCAGTAAAAATTCAACGCCGGGCGCCCAAAAGCGCCCGGTGCCGTTTCGGGAGACATGCATGAGCGGAGATCTCGTCAATCTGCGCCAGTTCCGCAAGCAGAAGGACCGCCGCGACCGCGAGGCGCAGGCGGAGCAGAACCGCATTTCCTTCGGCCGCACCAAGGCGGAAAAGACGCTGACCCGGGCCCTGAACGACAAGGCCGAAAAAGCCCTCGACCAGGGCCGGCTGGAGCGCGAGCCGGACGCGGAATAAGGCGCCCTTCTCCCGACCCCAACAGGTTTTTCCCGAATGCCCGCGTTCGGATCGATATGTGATTTCAATGTGTTGAACATCGAATCGGAATCAGCTTCGCAGCTGCTTGAATCGCTTTCTCAGGCCAGGATGATCAGAAAACACTCCGCCACGCTGCATGGCCACCGCACCAGCTTCTCGCTCGAAGACGCGTTCTGGGACGAATTGAACGCCATCGCCGCGCAGAAAAACATGCCGCTGGCGGCCCTGCTCCGCGAGATCGACGACGGTCGCAGCCCCGACAGCAACCTCTCTTCCGCCCTGCGTGTCTTCGTGCTGGATTGGGTCAGGCAGGCGCGATAGAGCGTTTTCGCGTTTCTTCAAACGCTGCCGCAGAGCGAATGGTTACGAACCCGGCAGGCTTCTCCAAAACGGCCAAAGGTGAGGACGCAGGACGCCTGCCTACTGTTGCTGCACCCCTGGCAAGGCATCGAAATTCAGCCCGTCCGGCGCGACAAGCTCGCCGCCGCGGATGACCTTTTCTTCCTCGCCGACGGGCATGGAGCGGCGTTGGACCTCGCGTGCCGCCTCGTCCCTGGCGGCTTTTTCCGCTGCCGCACGCGCTTCGGCTGCCGCCTTTTCCTGTGCTGCCTTTTCCGCCGCCGCGCGCAGTTCCGCCTCGGCCTTTTCGCGCTCCGCCCTTTCGGCCGCAGCCTTTGCATCCGCTTCAGCCTTGCGCTGCGCCTCTCTTTCGATTGCCAGCTTTCTCAGACGAAGCTCCTCGCCGCTACGGATGCGCTCCTCTTCGGCAGCCCGCTCGCGCGCCGCGCGCCGTTCGTCGGCACGGAACTTGTAGAGCGCCACCTCGCGCCGCAGGCGCTGTTTTTCGAGGACGTTGGATTGCAGCCGCTCGACCCGCCGCCGCTCACGCTCGAAAGCGCGCATCGACAGGAAATTGGTGACGTCGGTGACGTCGATCGCCTGCTCCGGCGATGCCAGCGGCCCGGAAAACTGCAGGTGGATGCCGGGCTCGGTTCCGGTCGGCGCATCGACGGGCGGCGCGAAGGCGATGTTCATCGCCGCTTCCAGCGTGTGGGCGGCGATATCGATCGTCGCATCGGCGGTCAGCCTGGCGAATTCGTTGGCCGCGGTGATGTTTTGCACCCGCAGCATGCCGGATGTCAGATTGAACGGAACGCTGACGGCACCCAGCGATGCCGTTTCGCCGGCAACCAGGCTCTTGACCACCGGCAGGATGCGATCGGCGCCGAGTTCGCCCTGCATGCCGTCGGCAGCCGCCATCAGCGGCTGCAGCAGGCCGAGATTGAGGCCCTGCACCGTCGTATCGGCGAGATTGAGTTCGCCGGAACCGCTGGCGCCATGGACGATCTCCGCCACCGACCGCCCGGTCGCCTCGGCCGTCATCGTCAGACCGAAGCGGCCATTGGCAACGGATGTCCCGCCGTGCGTCCAGGCGATGGCGGCGGTATCGCCGTCCTCGACGTCGAAACGGGTCTGCAGGAAACCGGCGCCTTCGGAATTGCCCATCAGCACCCGGCCGGACAGCTTGCCACCGCTCCATGCACCGTCGATGTCGTCCAGCACCAGCTGGTCGCCCTTGAAATTCAGGTTGCTGGTAAAATCACGAACCGGACCGAAAACACCCGGCCAGAAACTGCTGGCGCGCAGCTTCACATTGGCATTGAGCCCACCCAGCAGCTTCGGCAGCGGCGCCGAGGAAAAATCGCCGGTGACGGGATCGAGCAGCGGACCGTAGATCGCCTCCGCCATCCAGCCGAGATCGGCCGTCGTCACCTTGACATCGCCGGAAGCCGTCAATACGGCCTGCTGCCGGTCGAAGGTGATACCGCCGGACAGCATGTTGCCGCCGCCCTCGATCCTGGCGTTGGAGAAGGTCATCTGCGCCGGGTCCACCGAGAGATCCGATGTCGCCTTGATCGGCAGGCCGGAGCCGATCTGCGGCAGGCCGATGCCGTTCATGATCAGGTAGGGCTCGATATCGCCGCTCTCCAGCGTCATCTTCATCTGGCCCGAGAGGAACCGCTCCGCGGCCAGGTCGATATTGCCTGAGGCGTTGAACGAGGTCTGTTTCGTCGTATAGGCCACCGTCGCATCTGCGGTCGTGCCGCCGGAGCTGGCGATCTTCAGCGCCACCACGCCGTTGCTGTCGGCTTCCAGCGGCAGCGGATCGAAACCCGCCTGCCCGAACAGGATCGACGTCACCGGATTTTCGAGCGTCGCCTCCAGGTTGACCCCGTCGGAAATGCTGAGCAGATCCTGCAGTTTGAAATCGAGGTTGACGCGGCTGCCGTTTGTGGTGCCGGCCAGCTTGACGGACAGCCCCTGCCCCTGCTCGCCACCGATCGAAAGCGTCAGCTTCAGGTCGGCATTGGCAAACCAGGCGGCGTTGCGCACCAGCCGGCCGATGACGGGATGGTGCGGCAGATGCGCCTGCAGCATCGCCAGGAACGGGCCGGGATCGAAGGCCTGGAATGTCATGCGCCCGGTGCCGGAATACTCCGTCAGCGCTCCTTCGGCGCGTCCTATCGCGGTCAGCGCCGCGCCGGACAGGTTGCCGATCGTCAGCCGCTCCAGCGACAACGCGCCGTCGTCGACGGTGAACACCGTATCGACATTTTCGGCCTCGACGCCGAAGGCGATGAATTTCGACGCCTTCATCTGCGCGGCGATGCGATGCTCCAGGAAACCGCTGTCGGCATCCTTGCCGGCGAAGATGCCTGCCAGCGCCCGCAACACGTCGAGATCGATGGCATTGCCGTTGAGGTCCATCGACAGGCTCGGCCGTTCGCCCGCAACAGCTTGCCGCTCGATGCGGCCACGCATCACCTCCTGGCCGACGACGAATTCCAGCCGCTCGAAGCGCTGCAGTTCGGGCGTCAGGCTGACGGAGGCGGAAAAGCCCGCGGTCTTCAACTGGCGGATGACCGGATCGACATTGCCGGACAGCCAGCTCGACAGGCCGGAAGGCTGCGTCGAGGCCACCAGCATGTCGCCGGTAAAGGACGGTTCGCCACGGAGCACGAGATTGCCCTTGGCCTCCACCTGGGTGCGCCCCGGGAAGATCGCCACGGCATTGTCGATCGCCCAGCCGCCGCCATCAGGACGCACGTCGAGACGCACGTCGCGGATGGTGGTATCGCCGACGACGATGGCGGGGAGTTTCAGGCTGGCCCGCCCCGGCACCTGCGGCACGGGGATATCGGCAAGGATGCCGATCAGCGTATTCAGACGCTGGTGCGCCGAAATGGCGGCATCCCGGCCGGTCTTGCCTTCGGTGCCGCGATTGCCGATCCGGTTGACGTCGATCTGCTGGCCATCGGCCGTCAGCAGGAATTCCGGCTGCTTGCCGGTGTCGAGCGTCGCCTCGCCGGTGACGACATAGGGATCCTGCGTATCGCCGATCTCCAGGCGATATTCGGGCACGCGCATGCGTTCGTTGGTCAGCTCGAACTGTCCCGACAGGCGGGGAGCCGGCGCGGCCTGCTTGTTGTCGGCCTTCTCCAGCGAGGCGGCGGTAAAAGCACCCTGATAGCTCGGCTTGCTGTCGACGATCTTCAATTCGCCGTCGAGATCGACGCTGAGCGCGCGGCCGTTCGGCACGATGCGGGTCTTCAGCCGCATCGCGTTTCTGATCTCGTCGGGCTGCGTGCTCGTCAGCGAAAAGGCGCCCTTCTCGCCGTCCAGCGCCGCACTTCCTTCCACGCGCCACGGCCCCGCCAGCGATTTCGCCGACATTTCCGCGTTGAGATCGGAGATACGCCGCGTGCGGCCGGACTGCTCGTCGATGAAATCGATCTGCCCGCCGGTGATGTGGACGTTTTCGAGCACGACGGACCGCGCCGGGATATCGGCCTGGCTGCCGCGCATCCAGTCCAGCGTGCCGTCCTGCAGCAGGCGGATGCGGGCGACCGGCTCCTCGATACGCATGTCGAAGATCAGCGCCTCGCCGCTGAGAAAGGGGGCAAGCTCGGCGTCCATGGAGAAACGCTCGACCTTGACCAGCGGCGTGCCGTCCTCTTCCTGGCCGACACGCACGTCATGCAGGGTCACCGAAGGAAAGGGAAGGATGCGGGCATCGACGGCGCCGTGAACGACCACCTTCTTGCCGATGATGCGGCTGGCCTGCTGCTCAAAATCCTTGCGGAAGTCGGTCCAGTCGACAAAGAGCGGTGCGAGAAGCGCTGCAAACAGCAGCACCACCAGCACGCCGCCGAGGAACACCAGAATCCGTCCTAGCACCGCATCGTCTCTCCGTTGCGCATGAAGGCCCCCACGCCCAACGGAGCAGGCTCTGACAAGTTCATGCGCATATTCAAAATGTTAGAGCATCCTGCCGGATCACTCCAAAAGCCCTCGGCAGGAACACTAACCGCATTCCCGACAGGAGCAAGCCGCCATCGTGAAAAATGCAGCTTTTCAGCCGAGATAGAAGATCTTTCCGGGGTTGAAGATATTGTCGGGATCGAGCGCACGCTTGACCTGGCGCATGAGATCGACCGTGCCGCCAAGCTCCTGTTCCAGATAGGGTATCTTGCCCTGGCCGATGCCGTGTTCGCCGGTGCAGGTGCCGTCCATGGCCAGCGCCCGCGCATTGAGCCGCGCCACGAATTCTTCCGCCTTCTTCACGTCGGCGGCGTCCTTGTCGTCGAGCACCAGGCTGACGTGGAAATTGCCGTCGCCGGCATGGCCGACGATCGGCGCGATCAGCCCGTGGGCGTCGATATCCTCTTCGGTCTCGGCGACGCAATCGGCAAGCCGCGAGATCGGCACGCAGACGTCGGTCGCAATCACCGCCGCGCCCGGCTTCAGGTTTTTGGCGGCGAAATAGACATCGTGACGGGCTTTCCACAGCTTGGCGCGAGCCTGCGGATCGGCCGTCCATTCAAACGCACCACCCCCGCATTCGGCAACGATTTCGGCGAACTGCTGCGATTGCAGCGCCACACTTTCCTCATTGCCGTGGAACTCGACGAACAGCGTCGGCCGCTCGGCCAGCGTCAGCCCGGAATAGGCGTTGCAGGCCTTGATCTGCAGGGTGTTGACGAGTTCGATGCGGGCGACGGGAATGCCGAGCTGGATCGTCGTGATCACCGCATTGGAGGCATCCCGGAGCGATGGAAAGCCGCAGACGCCGCCGGCGATGACGGCCGGAATGCCCTGCAGCTTGAGCGTCACCGAAGTCAGCACGCCGAGCGTGCCTTCCGCGCCGACGAAGAGCCGCGTCATGTCATAGCCTGCCGACGATTTGCGGGCGCGCCGGGCGGTGCGCACCTCCTCGCCATTGGCAACGACGGCGGTCACCGCCAGCACATTGTCCTTCATCGTGCCGTAGCGCACCGCATTGGTGCCGGACGCCCGCGTCGAGGTCATGCCGCCGATCGAGGCGTTGGCGCCGGGATCGATCGGGAAGAACAGGCCGGTGTCACGCAGGTAGGCGTTCAGCTGCTCGCGCGTGACGCCGGGCTCGACCGTGCAGTCCAGATCTTCCGGATTGACTTCGAGAATGCGGTTCATCCGGCTGAAATCGATCGATATTCCGCCGGACGGCGCATTCACCTGGCCTTCGAGGGAGGAGCCGGTGCCGAACGGAATGACAGGCACCCGGTGGTCGGCGCAGGCGCGCACCACCGTCTTCACGTCATCGGCGCTTTCGGCAAAGACGACCCCATCCGGCAGCTGCGCCGGAATATAGGTCGTGGTGTGCGCATGCTGGTAGCGCAGCGTCTCGCCCGTCTGAAAACGCTCGCCGAACGCCTGCTTCAGAATGCCCAGAACACTGGCGATACCGGCTTCGTTCCGCTCGCCCGCGCGGAGATCCGACAATGCCATGATTACTCTTCCCCACTCATCGTCATGTTACGCCTGTGCCGTTTCGATCAGCCCGCCTTGATCGGCGCGATCATGATCTCGACACGGCGGTTCTGCGCCCTGCCCGCTTCGGTGCCGTTCGAGGCGACAGGCTGGCTCGGGCCGAAACCCATGGCCGACATGCGGCGCTGGTCGATGCCCTGGCTTCCGAGATAGTTGGCGACGGAGATGGCACGGCGCTGCGACAGATCCTCGTTATGCGCCAGGCTGCCGGTCGAATCCGTGTGGCCGTTGACGTCGACGAGGGTCTGGCTGAACTTGCGCAGCACGATGGCAACGGAATGCAGGGTCTGGAAGAAGGCCGGGCTGATCGAATCCTGGTCGGTCGCAAAGGTGATGTTCGACGGCATGTTCAGGATGATGCGGTCGCCGGCGCGTGTCACCGAAATGCCGGTGCCCTGCAGCTGGGCGCGCAGGTCCGCTTCCTGGTTGTCCATGTAGTTGCCGATGGCGCCACCGGCCAGGGCGCCGATGCCGGCACCGATCAGGGCCGCATTGCGCCGCGAAACCGCCGAATGGCCGACGGCGAGACCGCCGAGCGCACCGAGGCCGGCACCGATCATCGCGCCGCCCGCGGTGTTCGACACCTTCTGATCACCGGTATAGGGATCGGTGGTGGTGCAGCCGGACAGATAGACGGCGGCAAGGCCGGCGACGGCAATTTTCTTCATCATGGAATCAGGCTCCCTCTTCAGGCTTGAACCTTCGTCATATCACGAATCACGGCAATTTCATGGGTAGCGACCATCGCACGCGCAACCCTCGCCCGGTGTGATCGCAAAACCACATTTTTTACCCGAACATCACCGCCGCCAGCTTCGGCTTGACACCGGGTAGCGCGCGTGGAAATTTTTTAATCATGAAAGAATAATGCCTAATTTAAAGGCAAAAAAAGCAAAGGGAACTGCGACAATGATCAGCATCAGCGAATTTCTCGCCCGCGTGCCAAAAATCGAGCTTCATCTTCACCTGGAAGGCAGTATCCGGCCGGAAACGGCACTGGCACTCTCGGTCAAGAACGGCGTGGAACTTCCACCCTTCAAGGAAGTCAAGGACCTCTACCGCTATGAGACGCTGGAGGAGTTCCTTGCGATCTACACGGCGGTCTCCGACAGCGTGCTTTCCGCCGACGACTACCGGCGCATCACCTATGAAATGCTGCAAAGCTGCGCCGGCAGCAACGCCCGCTACGTTGAATTCTTCTTCTCGCCGCAGGTGCATTTTCCAAACGGCGTCTCCTTCGATACGCAGATGGACGGCATCACCGCCGGCATGGCCGACGCGGAGCGCGATTTCGGCATCGTCAGCCGTGCCGCACCGGGCGTGAACCGCGAACTCGGCCCCGCCGCCGGCGAAGAGCTTCTGGACATGTTTCTCGCCCGCGGCGACGAAAAGCTGATCGGCATTGGGCTCGATTTCAACGAAGCGCCCTTCCCGCCGGAGCCCTACGGCCCGCTCTTCGCCCGTGCCCGCAAGGCCGGCCTCAATGTCACCGCCCATGCCGGCGAAACCGGCCCCGCCGATTTCGTCCGCCGCTCGATCGATTCTCTCGGTGTCCGGCGCATCGACCACGGCTACCACGTCGTCGATGACGAGGACCTGATGAAACGCTGCCGCGACGAAGGCATTCTTTTCACCGTCTGCCCCTCGACCAGCGCCGTCACCTCGCCGTGGCATGACCTGGCGGCGCCCGACCACGCCATCCGGCGCATGAAGGATTTCGGCTTGAAGGCGATGATCAACAGCGACGACCCGCCGATGTTCTTCACCGATCTGGGCGGCGAATATGAAAAAGCGGCAGGGCCACTCGGCTTCTCGCCGGCAGACATCCGCACGTCGATCCTCACCGCCATCGAGGGAGCCTGGCTCGACGAGGAGACGAAGAAGGACTGGACCGCGTCCTGGGCAGCAGAGATCGACGCACGGATCGCCGAACTCGCCTGAAACACGGTCTGGCCACGGCCCTGCGCCACAGACGAACGGCAACCGCACGGAACGCCGCCCGGACGTTTCCGGCGGTACAGACAGTACCCCGGCGCCGTGGCACATTTCTCTCCATCGTCCCAACCCCGGAGAGAGCGATGATTGCAGCGTGGATCCTGTTGGCCGGCTTCCTGGCCACCGCCATCTTTGTATCAGCGACCGCACTGACCGGCCGCGCTTTCGGGCTCGTTCCACGGACGATCTCCTGCGGCGCCGGCCCCGCGCCGCTTTCGATCCGCCTGTTTGGCTGCGAGTTTCGCCTGGGCCTCATCGTCGTGGCGGGTTCGGTGCAGTTTTCGGAAGCCCACGGCCCTGCGGTCCAGGACCTGCCGCTCTGGAAACAGGTGATATTGTGCCTGAGCGGCGTTATCGCGCTGCTGCTGGCGGCGGTGCTGCTTACCGGACCGGAGACGCTTGATCTCGCCTGGCGCGCCGCAAAAACCCTGGTGGCATTTTCCCTGTCGCCGCGGGCGTATGAAGCCGTTCTCCGGGATGCATTGGCCGCCTTTGCGGCGCAACCGGCAATCGCCAGGTTCGCCGCCGTCTTTTCCGCCATTGCCGGCATCAACCTGTTGCCATTGGCGCCTTTTCCCGGCGGCGCCATTCTCATGGCCATCGCCGAAAGGGGAATAGGCTTGTCGCGCGGCAGCGGCATTGCCCGCGCCTATCTCCTCGCCAGCCTTGCCTTCATGGCCTGGATCCTGTTTCTCCTGGCCACCCAGGCTTGGCGCTTCGCGCAGCAAGGCGGCTTGATTTGATGTGAGAATCACCGACGGCACCGGCGAATCGGAATGAAACCAGAACATGGGTTCTGGCCTTTCAATCCCGAATCACTACATTACGCCGCATGAGCAACGGTTTTGACGATATTCCCTTCTTCGACGAAGAGCCCGACGAGGCTCCGCGCCGGCCGCAGCAACCCGCCCAGGCTCCGCAGCCGACGGGCGGCATTGCGGCGCGTGCCATGGCCGCCCGCGACGGCAATCGTCCGCCGGCAGCCTATCTGAACGGCCTCAACCCGGAGCAGCGCAAGGCCGTCGAGACAGTGGACGGACCCGTTCTGGTGCTCGCCGGCGCCGGCACCGGCAAGACGCGGGTATTGACCACCCGTATCGCCCACATCCTCGCCACCGGCAGCGCCTACCCCTCGCAGATCCTCGCCGTCACCTTCACCAACAAGGCGGCGCGGGAAATGAAGGAGCGCATCGGCGTGCTCGTCGGCGAGATGGTCGAAGGCATGCCATGGCTCGGCACGTTCCACTCGATCGGCGTCAAGCTGCTTCGCCGCCATGCCGAACTCGTCGGCCTGCGGTCCGATTTCACCATCCTCGACACCGACGACGTCGTCCGGCTCATCAAGCAGCTGATCCAGGCCGAAGGCCTCGACGACAAGCGCTGGCCCGCCCGCCAGTTCGCCGGCATGATCGACACCTGGAAGAACAAGGGCCTCGGCCCGGCCGACATTCCCGAAGGCGATGCGCGGGCTTTCGCCAACGGCAAGGGCCGCGAATTGTATCACGCCTATCAGGCGCGACTGAAGACGCTGAACGCCTGCGATTTCGGCGACCTGCTGATGCACCCGATCAGCATCTTCCGCACCCATCCCGATATCCTCAAGGATTATCACGGCCGCTTCCGCTATATCCTCGTCGACGAGTACCAGGACACCAACACGGCGCAATATATGTGGCTGCGGCTGCTCGCCCAGCGGCCGAAGGGCGTGCCGCAGAATGTCTGCTGCGTCGGTGACGACGACCAGTCGATCTATGGCTGGCGCGGCGCCGAAGTGGACAATATCCTGCGCTTCGACAAGGATTTCCCAGGCGCCGTCATCATCAAGCTGGAGCGCAATTATCGTTCGACCGAACATATCCTCGGCGCCGCCGGCCACCTGATCGCCCACAACGAGGGACGCCTCGGGAAGACGCTGTTCACCGAACGCGCCAACGACGACGACGAAAAGGTCGTCGTCCATGCGGCCTGGGATTCGGAAGAGGAGGCCCGCGCCGTCGGCGAGGAAATCGAGCGGCTGCAGCGCGGCGATGCCGACGGCAGGAGGCACAATCTCAACGACATGGCGATCCTGGTGCGCGCCTCCTTCCAGATGCGCGAGTTCGAAGACCGTTTCGTCACGCTCGGCCTGAATTACCGCGTCATCGGCGGCCCGCGCTTCTACGAGCGCCTCGAAATCCGCGATGCCATGGCCTATTTCCGCCTCGTCTGCCAGCCGGCCGACGACCTGGCACTGGAACGCATCATCAACACCCCGAAGCGCGGCCTCGGCGACACGACGGTGCGCGCCCTGCACGACTACGCCCGCGGCCGCGACACGCCGATGCTGGCCGCCGCCGCCGAGCTGATGGATACGGACGAATTGAAGCCGAAGGCTCGCAAGGCGCTGTTCGACGTCGTCACCGATTTCCGCCGCTGGCAGAGCCTGCTCGAAAACACGCCGCATACCGAACTCGCCGAGCAGATCCTCGACGAAAGCGGCTACACCGCCATGTGGCAGAACGACAAGTCGGCGGAAGCGCCGGGGCGCCTGGAAAACCTCAAGGAACTGATCCGTTCCATGGAGGCCTTCGAAAGCATGCGCGGTTTCCTCGAGCATGTCTCGCTGGTCATGGACGCCGAGCAGAACGAAAACCTCGACGCCGTCTCGATCATGACGCTGCACTCCGCCAAGGGCCTGGAATTCGACACCGTCTTCCTGCCCGGCTGGGAGGAAGGCCTGTTCCCGCACCAGCGCGCCCTCGACGAGGGCGGCCGCTCCGGGCTGGAGGAGGAACGCCGCCTCGCTTATGTCGGCCTGACGCGCGCCAAGCGGCGCTGCCACATCTGGTTCGTCTCCAACCGCCGCATCCACGGCCTCTGGCAATCCACCCTGCCCTCGCGGTTCCTCGACGAATTGCCGCCGGCGCACGTCGATGTCGCGGCCTCGGACAGCTCCTATGGCGGGTATGGCGGCCGCGGCGGTTACGGCCGGTCGCGCTTCGACAAGGCCGATTCCTTCTCCAACACCTATTCGACGCCCGGCTGGAAACGCGCCCAGGCCAACAAGACCGATGCGACGCGCAACAACTGGGGCACGCGCTCCGGCCATGCGGTGGAGCGGATCGGTTACGGCGAAAGCGGCCCGAAAAGCCGCACGATCGAGGGAGAGCTGGTTGCGAAATCGACCAGCGATGCGCCGTCGAAATTCACGGTCGGCGACCGGGTGTTCCACATCAAGTTCGGCAACGGCAATGTTTCGGCGATCGAAGGCAACAAGCTGACCATCGATTTCGACCGCGCCGGCCAGAAGCGTGTCCTGGACGGATTTGTCGAGCGGGCCTGAGCCCGCCCGACTGTCTCTTGTCGGAGGGCTGCGGCTATCGCAGCGCGCGCCGCTTTTCGCCAGCCTTGCCGTCATCGGCGGAAGCCGTGAACGAACGCCAGCCGGCCATCTTCGGCACGATGACCATCGTATCCACTTCGCCCCGCTGGAAAGCCTTCAAAAATTTCGGATAGTTGGCGAAGGCGACGCAGCCATGCGAATCGCCGCGGCGCTTCAGGAGGTAGCTGTGGGCCAGCAGGCCGGTGCGGCCGAGCGGCGCGATGCCGTTGGTCGGCGTCAGGCGGATGGCGGCAACCCCGTGGAACAGGCTTTCCCGCATCGACAGGCGGTAGGTGCCGGCTGGTGTCGGCCCGCGCATCTTCACATGCGTGAACTTCGGATTGTCGCGCATGGCACCGATGCCCGAATGCGCCTCCAGCTTCTCGCCGTTCGGCATGTAGACCACGCCCGCCGAGATATCGTAGTAGGCGACCTTGCCCTTGCGGCGCGGGATGACCGGAATGACGGCATCGTCGTCGTCATCCATGGAGGCATCCGGGCTTGCATAGGCAAGTTCGCGCTTGCCCGGACGCTTGCCGTCTTCCTTGTCCTTCTCAGGCTTCTGGATCTCGACTTCCGCCTGGATTTCCGGACGGGACACCGGCAGCGGAATCGAATCCGGCAGATCCGTCATGGTGGCCGCGGGATCGGCGAGAACCAGGTTGAACGGCTTTGGCAGGATATCCCCCTGCACCGCCGTCGGTTCGACCAGCGCGGTCGCCAGGATCGGCTGCACGACAGCCGTGGCGCTGGCCGCAAAACCCTTGTCCATCTTCGAGCCAGTGATCGCGGCCACCGCGACGACCGGCGTCGTATCGACAACCTGCTTCACCGGCTTGATCGAGGCCACTGCCGTCATGCGGCTGTGCGACGAGCGGATGGCGTCCGCCGTCAGCTTGTTGCCCCGGCTATTCTCCACTCCCGAAACATCGAGCCGCGCCAGCACCGCCATCTTTTCCCGCGACGAGCGGATGGCATCGGCGGTGAGACCGCTCTGGGCGATCTTTTCCGACAGGGGCAGTTGCATGCGCGAGAATTTGCTCGGTTGAACCCGGCGCTCTGCCGGTATGGCCCGGATGATCGGGTTCAACGCCAGCGACGCTTCCAGACGATTTCCGGAGCCGGGAGCATGGGATGTCGCCATGGTCTGCACCGTGGCAAGTGTCGCCATCATCCAGGAGACGGCGGCGATGCCGGCACAGGCGGTGATAACCCCGCCCAGAAGCCGGCGGCCATGTTTCCGCCGGCGAATTGCGACTGATGAAGTTTCGGATCGACCGAACTGTTCGACGCTGGACGCCATGATACTCGTTACCCAATACGCATTACTCGATCCGGCTCTCGCCTTGTGGGGCTGCGCGCCGGGGCCGGTACACTGGCGACCGGCAATGCGCTTTGCGCTCTTCTGCCGCGTCGACTCGGGGGAAGAATGACAAACTATGGTAACCAAATCCTTTAAACGGAGTGGGCAATTCGCCGGAAGTCCTGGCCTGGTACACGCTGGGCGCGACATCTCCATACCGAAGGACGACAGACAGCATTGCCACCACGACGCATGCCGGGCAGGTGCAAGCTTCAGATTCGGATGTGCTTTCAGGCGATGCGGCTGCGTATCCAGTAAATGCGTCATGAAAACGGCACGGAATATGCTTGCCGGCAAAAATCCCGCAAAAAATCACATTTTGCCGTTTCGCATCACCGGCAGATACAACTACACGTCGAAAATCGGCAATCGGCCGAGCCAGGCCGTCCGTGCTTCGTAAGCCGCGGCCGCCTGCAGCACCGCACGGTCCGCTCTTGGCCGCCCAATGATCTGGATGCCCGCCGGCAACCCGTTTCCGCCGAAACCGGCGGGCATGGCGGCGACAGGAAGCCCGGCCATGGTCGGCCCGATCACCACCTCCATCCAGCGATGGTAGGTGTCCATCATCCGCCCGGAAATCGCCTTCGGCCAATCGAGCGTGACATCGAAGGGGAAAACCTGCGCCGATGGCAGGATCAGGAAATCATAGGCCGAAAAAAGATCGCAGAGGTAACGATACCAGTCGCTGCGCGCACCAGAGGCGGCGTGAACCTCGGCAGCGGAAAGCCGCTGGCCGTTCTCGATTTCCCAGATCATTTCCGGCTTCATGAAAGCGCGTTTTTCCGGATCGGCGTAATCGGCCTTCTGTCCCCCGGCGACAAGGAACTGACGCAGGACCCGCCAGCTTTCCCAGAGTCGGCCCATTTCGAAGGTTTGCGTCACGTCTTCCACATGGCATCCCATGTCGGAAAAGACGGTCAGCGACTGGCGGCAGAGCTCCAGCACGCCGTCCTCGAACGGCAGGTAACCCTTGTAGTCGCCGAGCCAGCCGATGCGGGCGCCGGAAAGATCCGGCAGCGGATCGATCGAAAAATCCTCCGACGGCAGCGACAACGGATCGCGTTCGTCATAACCGGCCTGCACGGCAAACAACGCCGCGACATCCCTCACCGTCCGGCCCATCGGCCCGTTGACGGCAAGCTGGCCGAGGAAAAGCTCGTTGCCGAGCGCCGGCACGCGCCCGACACTCGGGCGGAAGCCGACGACATTGTTGAAACCGGCCGGATTGCGCAGCGACCCCATCATGTCGCTGCCATCGGCCACCGGCACCAGCCGCAAGGCCAGTGCGGCAGCAGCCCCGCCGCTCGAACCGCCGGCGCTTTTCGTCGGGTCATAGGGATTGCGCGTCGGCCCGAAGACGGAATTGTAGGTGTGGGAGCCCAGTCCCATTTCCGGCGTGTTGGTCTTGCCGATGATAATCGCCCCGGCCGCACGGATGCGCTCGACCTGGATATCGTCGAAATCCGGCACGAAATCGCGGTAGATCGGCGAGCCGAAGACGCAGGGCAGCCCCTTGGCCTCGGACAGATCCTTCACCGCATGCGGCAGACCGTGCATCCAGCCACGCGAACGGCCGGCTTCCAGTTCGGCATCGGCGACACCCGCCTCGTCGAGCAGCGCATCGCTGTCCCGCAGGCTGACGATCGCATTCACCTTCGGATTGATCGCGGCGATGCGGTCGAGACAGGCGGCCATCACCTCGCGGCAGGAAAAGTTGCGGTCGTGGATGGCGGCGGAAAGGTCGAGGGCGGAAAGCGAGGTGATGTCGGTCATGATGGCTTCAGTTGGCTCGTCGGATATCGATGGTAGAGGTCTAGCAGGAATAGCGGCGCTTGCCTGCGGAATTTTGCGCCGCCGCCATTCTTGATCTCGCGACGCGATCTTGGCATCGTGCGGCCGTCGTCCCGCCGGAAGGAAAACCGCCCATGAAAACCCTGCTGCTCATCGACATCCAGAACGGTTTCTGCCCCGGCGGCAACCTTGCCGTCGCGGAGGGCGACCAGGTGGTGCCTGTCGCCAACAGCCTGATCGACAGCGGCCGCTACGACCTGATCGTCGCCTCGCAGGACTGGCACCCGGCCGGCCATGGCAGTTTCGCCTCCGCCCATCCGGGCAAGGCGCCGTTCGACATGGGCGAACTGTCCGGCAAGCCGCAGCTGATGTGGCCGGATCATTGCGTCCAGGGCACCCGCGATGCCGAGTTCCATCCTGGCCTGAAAACCTCGGCCATCGACCATGTGCAGCAGAAGGGCCAGAACCCGGCCGTCGACAGCTACTCTGCCTTCCGCGACAACGACCAGGCGGCCCTCACCGGCCTTGCCGGTTACCTGCGCGGCAAGGGCGTGACGGAGCTGGATATCTGCGGCCTTGCGACCGACTATTGCGTCAGGTTTTCGGCGCTCGATGCGGTGGACATGCTGCCCGGCGTCAAGATCCGCTTCATCGAGGATGCAAGCGGCGGCATCACCGCCGAGGGCGTCGCGGACGCCATTGCCGACATGCGCAACAGCGGCGTCGAGATCACCGACAGCAAGGCCGTGCTCGCCGCGTAATCATCTGGTCTGCATCGCGGTCCATCCATCCGCCGCAACCCCCGGCCTTGGCGGCTTGCCCTCATGCGCCAGCCGCTTTCCAGGCGGGGTTTCCTGTTTTAGCCGCATTGAAAACAAGGCCGCCCACTCCCATTTGCATAGATATTAAGCCGATTGCCTTTTTGCACTGCACAGGTTAGGAAACAGCCGCATTTCTTGGGGTATGAGCGGTGTTGCGGGGAGATTATGCCGCACTGCCGCAAAGACGGAGGACCCGGCATGGAGATCATCACCAGCATCGCTGCGCTGCGCGAACGTCTTGCCATTCATCGGCGCGCCGGGCGGTCGATCGGCCTGGTGCCGACCATGGGGTATCTCCACGTCGGCCACATGCAGCTCGTCGCCCGCAGCCGCGCCGACAACGACGTCACCGTCGTCTCCATCTTCGTCAATCCGCTGCAGTTCGGCGCCAATGAGGACCTCGCCAAATATCCCCGCGACCTCGAGCGTGACGCCGCCATGCTGCGCGCCGCCAAGGTGGATTTCCTGTTCGCCCCCGGTGTCGAGGACATGTATCCGCGGCCGATGGAAACGGTGGTCGACGTGCCGTCGCTCGGCGCCGAGCTGGAAGGCGCCGTCCGTCCCGGCCATTTCGCCGGCGTCGCCACCGTGGTCACCAAGCTGTTCAACATCGCCCAGCCCGACAAGGCCTATTTCGGCGAAAAGGATTACCAGCAGGTCGTCGTCATCCGCCGCATGGTCGAAGACCTGGCGCAGCCGGTGCGCATCGTGCCGGTGCCGACCGTGCGCGAAGCCGACGGTCTCGCCTGCTCCTCGCGCAATGTCTACCTGAACGCGCCGGAGCGTGCCGCGGCGGTGATCGTGCCGAAGACGCTGGCGGAAGCCGAACGCCTCTATCACAGCGGCCTGCGCGACGTTGCCGCCTTCGAAGATGCGCTCAAACGTTTCATCGCCACCGAACCGCTGGCAGATCCGGAAGTCGTCGCACTGCGCGATCCCGATACGCTGGAGGAAATCGAGACCATCGGCGACCGGCCGGCACTGGTGCTGCTCTACATCCGCATCGGCAAGACGAAGCTGCTCGACAATTGCCTGATCGGCAGGTCGCTGGCCGAAACCCACCGGGCCGCCTGAGATGAGCGCCGTCGGAGCCCAGCGGCGCCTCAGCCCCGCCGCCATCACCGCCCTGAAGGGCGAGCGCCCCATCGTCTCGCTCACCGCCTACACGACGCCGATCGCCCGGCTGCTCGATCCGCATTGCGACCTGCTGCTGGTCGGCGATTCGCTCGGCATGGTGCTCTACGGCCTGGACAGCACCGTCGGCGTCACCATGGAGATGATGATCGCCCACGGCCAGGCCGTGATGCGCGGCGCCAAGAAATCCTGCGTCATCGTCGATTTACCCTTCGGCAGTTACCAGGAATCCAGGGAACAGGCCTTCCGCAATGCCGCGCGCATCCTCAAGGAAACCGGCTGCGACGGCGTCAAGCTGGAAGGCGGCGAGGAAATGGCCGAAACGGTCGTCTTCCTCACCAGCCGCGGCATTCCGGTCTTCGGCCATGTCGGGCTTATGCCGCAGCAGGTAAACACGACGGGCGGTTACCGCTCGCTCGGCCGTTCGGACAAGGAGGCGGCCAAGATCCGCCGCGACGCCCGCGCCATCACCGAGGCCGGCGCGTTTGCCATCGTCATCGAAGGCACGGTCGAACCGCTGGCCCGCGAGATCACCGAAACCATCGCCATCCCGACCATCGGCATCGGCGCCTCGCCGGCCTGTGACGGGCAGGTGCTTGTCTCCGACGACATGCTTGGCCTGTTCAACGACTTCAAGCCGCGTTTCGTCAAACATTTTGCCGAATTGGCGCCGACTGTTTCCAAGGCGGCGGAGGATTATGCCCGTGAGGTCAAGGAACGGCGCTTCCCGGGGCCGGAGCATACGTTCCAGGTGAAGAAGTAACGGCTTTCCGACAATCCGCCGTTCGCTCAACGCCGTCTTCCTCTCGCTCAAGCCCGTCATCCTCGGCCTTGTGCCGAGGATCTGCCGACGTCTGCCAAGAAGCCGACGGTAGAGAACACATGTGATGTGCTTGGATCCTCGGGACAGGCCCGAGGATGACGAAAGAGAACTTTTTCAACGCTTTAGCAGCGCGAATTCAGCAAGTTACCGCCGCTCCTCCACGGGCTTTTCGAGCAGATAGACGGCATCCGCCACATCATCCATCTTGGCAATGAACGTTTGGTGCGCGGCCCGCAGTCCCTGATTGTAGTGATAGGGACCGATCAGTTCCGACATGAAATCGAGCAGCATTTCGGCCGGCAATGCGCCGATCTCCTGGCCGAGTTCGTCATCGAAATAATCGCGGATGCGCGCGACGAGCAGCGCTTTCGCCGGCTTGCCAATCTCGACCTTCATGAGCCTCCTCCCCGCGCGGACAGCGCGATGCTTCAACGGAATCAATCGATCCATAAGCCATATTTGATTGCGGCAACAAGCGCATCGCATTAAGGCTGCCTGATCTTCAGGGAAAGCGGTTCATGGACAGATCGGAATTTATGGAAGGCCTGCGCGGCGGGTTTCCCGTCATGGTCTCGGCAGCGCCGTTCGGCGCCCTGTTCGGCGCCGTCGCCGTCGCCAACGGCCAGACGATCGCCGAAGCGACGCTGATGAGCGCCACGGTGTTTGCCGGCGCCAGCCAACTCGTCGGCATCGAGCTGTTCGGCCACAAGGTACAGCCCTGGCTGATCGTCCTGTCCGTGCTGGCGGTGAACTTCCGCCATATCCTCTATTCGGCGGCGATCGCCCGCTTCATCCGGCATTTTTCGCCGCTGGAAAAATTCCTGACCTTTTATGTGCTGACCGATCCGCAATTCGCCCAGACGGTGCAGCGCGGCGAAACCGGCCGCAAGGTGACCTTCGCCTGGTACGCCGGTTTTGCCGTCATCATCTATTTTCCCTGGCTGGTGATGACGGCGCTCGGCGGCGTTTCCGGCCGGCTGATCGGCGATCCGAAAATCATCGGCCTCGACGTGCTGCTGCCGATCTATTTCATGGCGCTGGTCATGGGGTTCCGCAGGAAGCCGAACTTCATCCCCATCGTCGCCGTCAGCGCCATCGCCTCGGTGCTGGCGCTGCAATTCGTCGGCTCGCCCTGGCATGTCAGCATCGGCGCCATCGCCGGCATCGTGCTTGCCGCCCTGCTGCCCGTCGAAAAACAAGCCGTCACCGCCCCGTCAGTGGAACAGGAGGCTTGAGGCGATGGAAAACCTGTTCAACAGCGACATGGTCATCCTCATCCTGCTCTGCGCCGTCGCCACCTTCGCGACGCGCATCGGCGGCTATGTATTGATCACCCGGCTGAAAAGCATCCCGCCACGGCTCGACGCCGCCCTGAACGCCGTTCCTGCCGCGGTGCTGACCACGCTCGTTGCGCCGGCGTTTTTCGCCGGCGGCATCGAAGTCAAGGTGGCGATGGCCGTCGCCCTGGTGATCGGCCTGCGATTCTCGGCCATGCCGATGCTGGCCATCGGCTGGCTGGTCGTCATGGGGTTCCGTCACATCCTCAATTGAGCGGCCGGGTCGCCTGCTGCAGCCAGTTGCGCACCGCGTGATCCTCGATCAGCGGCGCAAGCATTTCATGCGTCTTCGCATGGTAGGCATCGATCCAGTGCACCTCGTCCGCGGTCAAAAGTTCCCGCAGGATGAGATTGCGGTCGATGGGGCAATAGGTCAGCGTCTCGAAGCCGAGCATCGGCTGGTCGCCGCCATCGACATCTTCCGCCTCGCGCACATAGATCAGGTTCTCGATGCGGATGCCGAAACTGCCGGGGCGGTAATAGCCGGGCTCGTTGGAGAGGATCATCCCGGGCAGCAGTTCCTGCGTCGAAAGCCGCGAGATGCGCTGCGGCCCCTCATGCACCGAGAGATAGGAGCCGACGCCGTGGCCGGTGCCAT
>ERZ778022.942-NODE-942-length-49013-cov-13.467625_pt1 | contig 49013 bp, 38 predicted proteins | sample MGYA00375752_ERZ778022 | MGnify/ENA primary metagenome ERZ778022 (study PRJEB29350, sample SAMN05389826) | bioreactor metagenome | isolation source: Thiocyanate bioreactor | place: South Africa: University of Cape Town | collected 2014-04-04 ...
GGTTCGAATCCATCCCGAACACTCGGGATTGGGCACAAAGCCTTCAGCAATGCTGGAGGCTTTTTTCTTTTCGACATAGCGGTTCGAATCCATCCCGAACACTCGGGATTGGGCACAAAGCCTTCAGCAATGCTGGAGGCTTTTTTTATTGCATGATGCTGGTTCGAATCCATCCCGAACACTCGGGATTGGGCACAAAGCCTTCAGCAATGCTGGAGGCTTTTTTCTTTTCGACATAGCGGTTCGAATCCATCCCGAACACTCGGGATTGGGCACAAAGCCTTCAGCGATGCTGGAGGCTTTTTTTATTGCATGATGCTGGTTCGAATCCATCCCGAACACTCGGGATTGGGCACAAAGCCTTCAGCAATGCTGGAGGCTTTTTTTATTGCATGATGCTGGTTCGAATCCATCCCGAACACTCGGGATTGGGCACAAAGCCTTCAGCGATGCTGGAGGCTTTTTTTATTGCATGATGCTGGTTCGAATCCATCCCGAACACTCGGGATTGGGCACAAAGCCTTCAGCATTCCCGGAGGCTTTGATCAGTTACTCGATTTCGAGCGGAGGACCCGCCTGCAGGTAAGTGATGGCAACATTGGTTGGCGAATTACTATTATAAATAAAAGTGCCGGTAGTGGTAAGTATGCCATCAGCGCTTCCTCCCACACCGCTAAAATAAGTATCAGGGCTTGGCAATGAAGAAATCTCGCCATTCACGAATTTATCAAAGTCTGCATAGTAGTTAGAGAGGGCGAGGTGATCGTTGGGACCAAGACCGCCAACCGCAGTGCCCTGCTGCATGGTAAAATGTGCGCCATTTAAATGGTACGAAAGCAGGTTATTGGCAATAAAGGCACCGAAGGAAGGGGCATAAGGCTGGCCATTTTGTCCTGCCGGAATCGTATACGGGTACAAGAAAGTACTTTCGAAATTAATTCCTCCGCTATAAGAAGTAACATAGTCGCCCGAGGAATTTAATACGACATGCGTGGAATGTCCTGTACCGGGAGGCAGCATGCTAACAGGAATATCTTCTTCTGCTGACTCGTTTTTTGCTTCTTTAGGTAATTCATTTTTCTGTTTACTGCAGGCACACAAAACAGCAATCAGGGAAAATACGAGAAGGGTTCTCAGTTGAATCATAACGATAGGTTTAGGTTTTTGAAATTGAAAGATTGGATATTCAATATACGAATATCATCTCTTCCGGATGATAAGGGTATACTACTAAGCAGATGTATTTTACAGCATCATCAGAAACGATGAAGTAAATGCGGTAACTTTCCGGAAGAGGTTGATTGGATTATATGTTGCCAAATGTTATTCTAAACGAATTACTGGAAAAGAACAGATGAGGTGTATTCCCAGCTGCCTTCAGCAATTTCGGCATCCAACTCCGCTGCATCCCAGCCACAATAGCCGATAAACAAACGGATGTCTTTTTCTGTAAGGGTTTTGTTGTTGATATATTTTACAGCATCGTTGATATTTCCGCCAACATAGAGGTTGTCTGCCACAGCATCGCCCCCGCTTATAAGGTCCGGACGACGATGGATGATAAAAAGATGTTCCCGGTCAACCGGACCGCCATCGTATAATGGAAAAGCCGGGCTATACCTGAATTCTTCCAGTTCATTCAGCGTTCGCGCAAAAGGTTTATTGACAACAAAACCGATGGCTCCGTTTTCGTTGGACTCAGTAATCAGGATAATCGAGTCTTCAAAGAAGCTATCATCCAGTAGGGGAGTGCTTTTTATAAATGTGCCGGGTTTCATGGAGCAAAATTAGGCCGGCCGGCTGGAGTTGCAATAGGAATGTATGTTCACAATATTTCCCGCAGCGTCAAACTCGTATACATCGCAGGAGTTGACTGAGTTAATGAGCTTTTTGTTTCGTAAAAAACGCGCTTTGCCGTAGACGGCCACCGTATTTCCTTCTGCAATACAGCCACTGGTTTCAAATGCTGTAGTTACTGATTGGAAGTATTCGGCTATCTGAGCGGCAAAGTCCAGCACGGCCTTTTTGCCAGTCAATGCCTGCTTTTCTTCATAAATATGCCAGGTGACCGTTTCTGTCAGAAATGGGGCTGTCAGGTCAAAATGACCTTCGGAGAATAAGCGGGCAATTTCTTTTATATCCATGTTGTTAATGACAGGAGCATCGTTTTTTGTAAAAATGATTTTAGTAGTTTACGATAAGCGATGCTGCCGGTAATATTATTTTAATAATAAGGGTAAGTTATGTAAAAATTAAAAACTGGCATCTTATATATAATCGGGTGCCTAATCCATTATCGAAATCGATATTGGCCTTTCTGTGTTTATAATTTTCAATGTTTGAGACTCATGTTGGATTCGACAATACGGATGTTTGTGAAAAGATGTAGTGTAAAACCGGAACACTTTAAATATTTTTTCTCAAACCCTTTGATTTTTTGGAAAAAAAATCACAACTTTAATTGTCCGTTCTGCTGGAAGCTACAATTGGTATAGGCGTCAATAGCTGGAACCTGATGTCATCTGATCTTATTGCTCCGCTTTCCCGATTTTTTTAATACAATTTCATAACAGGCATTGGCTTGCGGTATTTTATGCAAACGTTTGCCGTATGATTGCGTCAATATTTGTATTGATATAAACTAACTATACATCCACCAAGCCCCTCATCCATGAAAATGCGGAAATACTTCGCACTGGCATTATTTTGCCTGTGCTTTGCCACAGCGCATGCTCAGCATGTTTATAAAATCAAGACAGACAGCCTGAAAGTGACCAACGACTCCTGCACGGCTGAACTAATTCTTGAAAACAGCACGAAACACATTAATGGTTACCTCTACAACAGGGGTAATGGGCGAACGGAGTTTCGTAGCCCAATCACCAAAATCAATGACTCCGTATTTTATTTCACTTTGGGCAACGATACCATAAAAGTTGGCCCCGGTGTATCCAGGCTTCTGGCCGGGAATGGTTTGAGAACGGTTGGTGATTCCATTAAGCTTGGCGGCACGTTAACTGAGCTGACCAAGATCAATATGAATAAAAAGAGTATTCAGTTTAATATCACAAATGATTCTATACCTTATAAGGATGGAGATGTACGGATAAAGGCTCTTCGTGATACAATTACCAACTACAATAATCTGTACGTAATGCATTTTCAAAAGGGTGCAAGGATTACCGGTAGCAACGATGGGGTCGGGTCAATATATGCAGAAACCTGGTATGAAACCTCCACGCCTTTTAATACAGGGGTTTTCGCGAATTTTGTATCAAGACATAAAGGCCGAAATGCGGAATCAGTAACTATGCCCAATGTGGCTCTTTTTGGCTTTAGGAGCATGTTTGAGGTAGGGAATCTTCATCATTACGGAGAGTTGACCCATTTTCAGGCACAATACGTGTTTAGCAGTGGCACTTTAGCTAAAATTGATAAAGCATACGGCTTGAAAGTGGCGCCTCTTAAAACAGTTAATACTGTAAGTTCTTATGCTATTAATACAATGGGAGCCGAGGACTCTGTTGTAATACAGGGACCAGTTAAGTTCGGGAAGTACAAAAACAACGCAGCTAAAGATTCTGTGCTTACCGTAGACTCAGTAGGTAATATCAGCCTCAAGGCTTCCGGCCAGTTGGGCGTGAATGCAACTGTACAAACACTGAAAGACTCTTCCACAGTAGTCTGGAACATGAACAATGGTATAAACGGAAGCATCAAACTGAAAGGTGTCAACCGGATTCTTTCCATTCAAAATCCGGTGACCGGGTATACGTATCAACTGAAAGTAGAGCAGGACTCGACAGGCGGCAGAACCATCACCCAATGGCCAGCCGGCACACGCTGGGTAAATGGAGTGGCTCCTACTTTTACTTCTTTGCCTAATAGCATTGATCTCGTCAGTCTCTATTACGACGGAGCGAATTATTACGGCTGGATCCGTAATAAATTCCTGGATGGTCCGGCAGAAGTGGCTATTCATACCTATGATGCGCGTGTGGGCACAGGTGCTAATACCCACAGCCTGACCAATGTGCCGCCGGGAGCATTGCTGGTGCTGACAACATCACATGGCACACATCTGGCCAATGCAACGATTACCAGCTCACCCTCACTTACCTGGACAAAACGTGCGGACGCATCCGAAGATGAAAGCGGAGATGCAGAAATTTATACCGCCGTATTCAGCGCCGGTGGCAGCATCTCTGTGACCAGTACCTGGACAGGTTTTTCTTATCTCCAGTCCAGCACCTGCTATGTGATTATCAACCAGGAAAGCAGTTTTGGCGGGGCCAGCGCTATTGGCGAAGGACAGGCTGCGCCTAATGTATCCATAACTACCACACGTGCCAAAAGTCTGCTGATTGGGGTGTCCAGCGACTGGAATGCCATTAACGGTTCATCACGAACTTACCGCAACAGTGCAACCGAAACCAATTACTCATATGGCCTGGGCGATATGGCCGGGTATCACTATTATTATCTGGCGCCTACTGTTACTTCCTATACTACCGGGCTCTCTGCACCTACCGGACAGTCTGCCGGTACCTGTATTCTCGAAATCAGAGGCAACGAACCATAAAACGATTAACATGAAATATATTCTTTTAGCCCTGCTGCTGAGCGCAGGTGTGCGTGCACAAGCTCAGGTTAATGTAAAACTGGGACACTTAAAAACCTATGTAGGTGATAGTGTTCGCGTCTGCGGAAAAGTGGAGGGCGGTACATACCTCCCCAATGCAAACAATTCTCCGACGCTAATCAACTTTGGTATGGCCTATCCGGATCAATTGCTGACGGTTGTCATCTTTGGAGAGCATCGTTCGCTCTTTGAAGGTACTCCTGAAACAGACTGGGTAGGTAAAACGATTTGTGTAACAGGTAAAGTGGAGTTGTATCGCCAGAAGCCACAGATAGTGGTACGTAGTGTGCAGCAGATTCAAATACAACAGTAATGTTGTAAACAGTCTTTTTTTTGTTCTTTGAAATATTGTCTTATCCGATCGAAATAAAAACGGGATGCAGGAGTAATCCTGGATCCCGTCTAAAATCTCCTGGTGTATATTAATATTTGATGATACTGACACGGAATGTGCCGCTGGCCGGATCCTGTGCCCCGGAGGAATAGTTGTTGAAGCGCACCGTCACCGTATCGGCAGCACTTACCCACGCAGTGTAAGAGCTGTTGCTGAGCACTGCTGCATTGGGAACAGCCAGCGATACGGCATCACCGTCGGCCGCGCCTGTGACAGTAATAGTCAGGTCGGCACTGCTGCCGGCTGAGGTACTTCCAAAATTGAGTGTGGCGGTATTGGTCAGTGTTTTTGCCAGCGTATAACGGGTAGAACCGGAGGTTACAAAATAGTTGGTGCCGTTATATTCCACCGCACCATTTTCCGGAGTAGTCAGATTAGTACCGGAGGTGAATTTCAATGGTGCAGTACTGGCGGTAGCTGTGCCGGCTGCCAGTTGCAGTACCGCAGCTGGGCTGGTAACACCAATGCCGATTTTTCCGCCATTCCCATAAATCCAGTTGCCGATATTGAGCTGGTTAGATGCGGTATTGGAAATGGGCGCCTGTACATTATAACCGATCATGATATTGGTACTGCCGGAAGTAATTCCACTACCGGCATCTACGCCGATGGCTATATTCTGTGAACCGGTTTTGGAATAACGAAGAGAGCGGTAACCAACTGATACATTATAGGAGCCGCTATCATTGCTTGGCAGCGACAGGTAACCGGCAGCTGTATTGTATTCTCCAACTGTGTTGGTAACTAAAGAAGAATGACCCAATGCTGAGTTGTAGTTGCCCGTAGTATTATTGTTGAGCGCATTTAAGCCAAATCCGGAATTATTGTTGCCGGTAGTATTGTATCGCAAAGCATTGGTGCCGGTAGCGGTATTTTGGGCTCCTGTTGTATTCAGCATCATAGACTGACTACCCAGAGTGGAATTGCTATTGCCGGTACTGTTGTAATAAAGAGATTCATTCCCAACTGCTGTATTGCCATTTCCGGTCGTATTAAACCCCATCGTTACATATCCAATACTCGTGTTGGCATAGCCTGTTGTATTGATAGTAAGTGAGTTCCTTCCTACTGCTGTGTTCTGATTGCCAGTGGTATTACTTGCCATTACATTATACCCTACTGCAGTATTATTTCCGCCCGTTGTATTGGCAGTAAGTGCCCGGTAGCCCATAGCGGTATTATTTTGCCCGGTTGTATTTACCATTAATGAGTTGGCGCCTACGGCCGTATTATTCTCGCCAGTTGTATTGCCCTGCAGGGCAGCGTAACCAATAGCGGTGTTAATACGCCCGGATGTATTGTTCATCAGTGCACGATAACCTACAGCCGTATTGTAAACACCGGTAGTGTTGTTGGAAAGTGAGGCATTGCCCACGATAGTATTGCTTAAGTCATTGCCCACACCACGGCCAATCAGCACATCATTGACACGAATATCATTGACAGCCCTGATCGATCCATTCACATCCAGTTTGTAATTGGCATTGGTGGTGCTACCGATCAGAAAGTTGCCATTACCCAGCAACGTAGCCCGTTCGGTATTGTTGGTGCGGAAAACAAGGCGGGTGCTGTCTGTGGTGCCAACGAAGTGAGTAGAGGGGGTAGTGCCGCTATTGCCGCTGAGCCGCCAGGCATTGAACAGGCTGCCAGACAACAGCAGCAGCGTATCACCTCCAACTGTATATACGCTATCATTGATTTTGTAAAGAATGGATTTGAACTCTGTACGGCCATTACCTCTGTTGTAGAGATAACCATTAATATGTTTTGTACTGTTTTCGAGAATCAGCTCGGCCGTACAGGAGTCATTGGTGATTTTAACGCTGTCGGCTTTGATCTTGTAAGTAAACTGAGCATTGGCCTGCTGCATCACACACAGCAATATTGCCAGCGATAAGACAATTTTCATAAGAAAGTTTTGGTATTGAAGATGGGGTTGCTAAATAGAATATTCATTAGTCAGCAAAGGTTCGGCTGATCTAAAGATAAGGGAGTAAATCTTATTTCTGATTTAAGAGTTAACCACTATGTTGATAAACCTGTGTAAAAAGAATTATTGCGTACAACAATTCTGATCTGCACGTAAAACATTATTTTCAATTATCCGATATGATCGGAGCATCAACCAAACCACCAAATCTTATCCAATTGCTTATGAGCGTCTCCACCCGCTTAACAGCTCTTGCGCTTGCCTGTTGCGTGCATTTTGCCAATGCACAGCAAGCTGTGGTGGAGGATACGGTTGATAATCCTTTTTTCCTGCGCATGTGTAAACTGCCTCCGGGGTACATGAGAGGTACGTTTGAAATATCTTCCGCCTCATCTGTAAATAAGGAACGAAAAAAACTACTGGATGTGACCGGCGAGCTGGGTTACCAGTATTTCAACCGCGATGGTGCCAGTAATGAAGTAATGCTTATTCAATCAACCAGCCAGCAGATTTGGGGCAGGTTGCAGATCGTCTATAAAGAAACTTATCCATACACAGTACAATTCAGGTATAACCATACCACACCGTTTCAACTGGATAATCAGTATGAGCTGGGACTGGGTTTTGACCGGGAGCAGTTTCGCCGGATGATGTATGAAAAGATGCAGCAGAAAGTGCATACCGATATTAAAAAGCGGTACGAGGATCTGCGTCAGCAATATGTGAATGCATTTAAGCAGTATCAGCAGATGCGTCAACGCATATCCGGTCTTTCCCAGGCACAACGGGCAGTAGAAGAAAAGATCAGGCAACGTACCAAAGCAGAAGGTGTATTGGCAGGGCTGGATATTAAAAAGCCATCATTGCCGCAAAATAATTTACCAGCGATGCCTTCACTTGATGTGCAGGGCTGGAGTGGTATGCTACAGGATACATTAGTGCAGAAAGCCGGTATTCCTGCATTACGTGAACAATTGCTCAGGGATCCGTTGCAACTCGATTCCATGCGGCAGGTGGTAGCCGGACTGGAAAAGAAGATCAATTCATTAAAGGCTGAACAATCCAGGCGTATCGATTCACTTGGTCGTGAAATGGCCAGTCGTAAATCAATGGACTGGTTACGGAAAAATAAAAAGAACATAGATAGAGATTCGGCAGATATACCCGATGTGCCGGCGCCTTTCTGGACACGTGCTTCTATAAGGCTGGGTAAGTACCTGGTACAAATGTCTGAACTCACTGTCTCGAATATTTTTTTACACGGGGCAGGTATTCGTTATGGCGACCGCTATTTTGTAGAGGTCACAGGCGGAGCGTATGACTTTGCTTTTAATCGGCTCTTCTCTTTCAGACCAGATACGCAATTGCGAAACCGGCCTTACCTGCTGGCCATGCGTGTGGGGCGTGATGACGGTGCGAATATGGATGCTGTTTCATTTTACTATGGTACCCGGCGCAACCTTACCGGCCTGGTGAATGGGCCTGCATTTAAAACGATCGCCGGTGTGTCGGTAGAGAAAAGAATGGAATGGTCGCCCAATCTGCGGCTGGCACTTGAAGTGGCTAAGTCAACGCCACGGGCATTGCTGGTGGCTGAAGAAGATAATAAAGGGCTCAAAGATTTGTTTACCCGTTTTTCGGGCAAAACCCTGGGTGCTTATGGAAATCTGCAGGCATCTTTTCCTGAACAGCGGCTCGATGTCGAGGCCAGTTACCGTTACTGGGGTGTTCAATTTGAATCATTCAATGCTGCTCAGCAGTTCAATCCGCAGAATGTAGCTCAACTGCGCCTGGGCAAAGCGTTCTGGAATCGTCGGCTGCAGGTAAACAGCGGATTGAAGTATACCAATTTCAAAACAGCAGGTATTGCCAGTAATCTGAAAAGCAACACGCTGTTTGCATCACTGAGTACCGTATTGCGTTTGCGCAAGCTGCCTGTAATCAGCCTGGGTTATTACCCCGGCAGTCAGCTCTACTGGCTCGAAGATAAACGGCTGTATGAGTATCATTACTATATTCTCAACGCTACCGTTAGTCATTATTTCACAGCAGGCACAACACCCATGCAGCTTACGGCAAGCTACAATCGTTTCTCTAACCGGTACACAGATTCTGTAGTGACGGCTGCTCAATCGTTTTACAGTTTGTTTTATACGACCTGGAAAGGGCGTTTTAGCTTTTCTGTGAATGCTTCACGACAGGAAACCCTTGTAAAGCGGTTACTGACGCTGGAAGGCGGAAGCAGTTATGCCACGCGCTGGTTCAGGCTGAGTGCTGCTGCAAAATGGAACCAGGTGCCGGGTGTGGTACGATGGGGCTATTCTTTTTCAGCGGGATTGTTGCTGGGCAAACTGGGCACTATCAGTATACTTACCGATCGTTCTTTTCTGCCTGATCGTACTGGTCAGTTTATACCGGTGCGAATGGGGCAGATTCAATATACCAAACCACTAAATTTTTCAGTATGGCGCTAATGAAACGGCTTACAAGTGTATGGCTGGCAGTGCTGTTGTGTACAATAACAGCTTCGGCGCAGGTAGTGCTGGTGCCGGAAGTGCAGGCTGGCGGTGTAATTATGAAGCAGCAACTGTGGTCATTTGTGGTCAATAACCTGACCGGTGCATCTATGCAGGCTACAGCGCATATTACTGTTACCGACCGGGTGACCGGGCAAACGCTGGTAGAGACAAGCTCCGGGGTATTGCTGCTGCCATCCGGTGCCAAACGGATTACCTACCAGGAGCAGTCGCCACTTAATTATGGTATTGTATCGCTGGGCTTTGCTGCCGACCGCCCTATGAATCAGCCATTGCCGGTAGGAGAGTACCAGGTATGTTACCGCCTGCTCGACAGAAGTGCCAAAAACCTGTTGCTGGCTTTTGAGTGTGTGAAAATACAGGCAGAACCTTTATCACCACCGCAACTGATACTGCCGGAAGATAAGACAGTGATACTGGAACCACGCCCGTTGCTGACCTGGACACCACCTGCTCCTGTACACATGTTTACTGCCCTGGGTTACGAGGTGAAAGTAGCTCCTTTATATAAAGGGCAGTCTCCACAGGAAGCCATGCAGCGTAATATCCCCGTGTTGGTACAGCCGGCAACGCAGAATGTGCTGGCTTACCCTGCCTCATTCACCAACCTCGAAGCCGGTAAAACGTATGTATGGCAGGTGCAGGCTACGGATGCCGGCCGGCCCGCGGGGCAGAGTGATGTGTGGTCCTTTACAGTAATACCCGACTCAGTGGTTCGGATTGTGTCGGCGGCGCCGTTTGTAAAAGCAGATGGCAGCGTGAGCAGTACGGCTGTTATGCACCAGGGCTTTTTGAAACTCGAGTATATAAGTACTACTTCAGACAGTCTGCTGCGCATAGATATAGCGCCGCAGGGAGTCAGGAAAAGAAAAGGTTATTCTTCCTATACACAGGAAGTGAGTATCCGGCCGGGAGTCAATTTTCTGACTGTTAATCTGAATGGAAAACTGAAACTGGATGAAGGAGTAATGTATGAAGTAAATGTAGGTACGCCACGCGGACGCGGGCAGCGCCTTCATTTCCAGCAATATAATTATCTGAGATAAAGTCATTTTGTTCTATACCACCGAAAGAAAGAAAATTATGGTACATCGATTCACAGGCAGGTATTGTAAGCTGATCGCATTGTTGTTTATGTCGCTCATGTATGGAGAGCTGGCGGCGTCATTATATATCGGCAGCAACTGGTATAAACAGCAGCAGTTGATAACGCATAGGTCTATAGCGGAATATGCGGCTGCGTATTTTAGAACCGGAAACAAATCGGCAAGCAGTGCAGAAACATTCATTCCATCTAACGCGCTCAATCCCGGCAGTATAAAACTGATGGATCCCCAGGTGATGAAACTGGATGCGGACAGCAGTGCGGGGCAACCGGAAGATATTGGTGGGCCCACACAACCTGAGATGACCTCGTTCAAGTCTGCCAGCGTCGATAATATGGTCAATCTGTTTACCGGCGATTTTTCTTACAACATTCCGTTGCTTGATCTGGGTGGTTATCCGGTCAACCTGTTTTATAATGCAGGTGTGGGTATGGACCAGGATGCCAGTTGGGTGGGCCTGGGCTGGAATCTCAATCCTGGTACAATAAGCCGTAATATGCGTGGACTGCCCGATGACTATGATGGAGATGAAGTAGAGAAAGTGCAAAACATGAAATCGGATCGTACCATTGGCGCCACAGGATCTACCTCTAAAGAATTTGTGGGTGTACCCTTTAGAGGCACTTTAAAGGCGGGGATATTTTATAATAATCGGAGAGGACTGGGATTAAGTGTAGGAGCAGGCTTTGACTTTAGCCCGCAGCGACTGCTTTCAGAAAAAGTTAAAGATGATAAGACTATGATGGATTCGGCCAAAGGGCTGGCGTCAGTTACCGGAGGTATAACCGGATCAGTAGATCTGAATTCGCAGGAAGGTCTTTCACTTGATATGGGATTTGAGATATATAAATTTAATAAGGAGAAGATGTCTCTTCGTGGACTGAGTACCTCTATCGGGTTTCATTCACGGCAGGGATTAACGGATCTTACGATAGATGCGGAGTCGGCGAGGTACAAAAAGGAGAAAGATGACGATGGAAATATTGTTTTCACCCCAAGAGCAAATCAATATCATGCATCATCCATGAGTTTTGCCCGAGCCAGCTATACACCCAGTATTAAAATGCCCCTTACCCGCAGTAATCAGCTTTTTGCATTAAAGCTTGGCAGCGAACAGAAAGCCTGGTTTAAAAATGGCGAAATATCGGGTTATGTACAGGAAACGCGGATCGAAGCAGTGGATACGGTACAGCGCAGACCGGCTTATGGGTATATGCATTATCGTAATGCAGAGCAGAATGGAGACGCGTTAATGGATTTTAACCGCCTGAATGATGGTGTGTATACGCTTAAAACGCCTGTGATCTCTGTGCCGGTGTATACCTACGATATTTTTACAATTAATGGTGAAGGTACCGGTGGTTCATTTCGCGGCTACCATGGCAACCCCGGTTTTGTGAAAGACAATACCACCCGTTCACGCTCCAGTAGTGTCCAGTTAAGACTTGATCTGGGGGCAAAAAAGATCTTTCATGGAGGTACTATGATTGGAGGAGTATACAGCAATACAACTGCGGGAAAGTGGCGATCAAATAATGCCTTGATCAGAGGCGTCTCATTAAAAGAATCGGATTCATTATATGAAGGATTTTATTTCCGTAATCCGGCCGAGAAGGCGATTACAAACGAGAGTTACTACAATCAGCTGGGGGGCGATCAGCTGATCCGTCCTTATCTGATCAATACAAAATCCGCATCGCCTACCCTGGCCGGTGGTTACCGGATAGTGGATGAAGAACGAAAACTGGGTGATTTATTACCTGTTAATGAAGGAATGAGACGTATTGAAAGAGATAAACGTTCACAGGTGATTACGTTTCTGACGGCGGAAGAAGCCAGTGAAATCGGTTTGGATCCCCTTATTTATTCTTATACGGAAGGAAAATTTAAGCCGGGTGTATGTGATGATCCGGAATACAGGATAGGTGTTGGCCGTTACACTAAGGAAAAGGAAGGTTATCGCAGACAGCACCATATATCGCAGGTGAATGTGCTGGAGTCGAGCGGACAGCGTTATGTGTATGGTATTCCGGTGTATCAGATCAAACAAAAAGAAGTGACTTTTAGTGTGGAGGGAACGCCCGAAAATCAGCAGATCGCTTATGCTGCCGGCGATGATAATTCTGTTCGTAATACCAAAGGTAGTGACGGTTTTTATCAACGGGAAGAATTGAAAGGGTATGCACACTCTTTTTTACTTACCGGTATTCTTTCCCCGGACTATGTGGATGTAACGGGCGATGGTATCACCGATGACGATCTCGGTACAGCAGTAAAATTCAATTATAGTCGTATTAATCGTATGATGTTGCCAGATCCTTCTCTCCCTCATGGTCGGCCTTACTGGTTCCCTTTCCGCTGGCGTACGCCGGTTGAAGCCAATAAAGCCAGTTATAATGAAGGACTGAAGGCTGATAGCCGAGACGACAAAGGGATGTATACCTATGGTGAAAAGGAACTCTGGTACATGCACAGTATCGAATCCAAGAATATGGTTGCTGCTTTTTATATCAGCAACCGCGATGACGGCAGGCAGGTTTTAGGTGAAAACGGAGGAACCTCTGCCTCTCCCTTGCGCCTGCAGAAGCTGGATAGTATTCGGGTGTTTACCAAGGCCGATCTGCTCAAAAATCCTACGAATGCGCGGCCGGTAAAAACAGTTTATTTCAAATACAGTTATAAGCTTTGTCAGTCATATCCGCTCAATGGTAAATCAGGCGATAAAGGAGGGAAACTTACACTCGATTCTATCTGGTTTAGTTATAATGGACATTATAAGGGCAAAAGGAATAAATATGTTTTTCGTTATGGCGCAGTCGCTACGGGCGATATTGAAAACCCAACCTATAATTCATCATACTCAGATCGCTGGGGTAATTACAAACCTGCTTCGGCAAATCCGGATATTGATCTTACTAACAGCGACTATCCCTATTCTGTACAGAACACCAGCGATGCCAATCGTTTTTCCTATGCGTGGAACCTGACAGATATTTTGCTGCCCAGCGGAGGAACTATTTCTGTTAAGTATGAGGCAGATGATTATGCTTTTGTACAGGATAAGCGCGCCTCGCAGATGTATACCATCGCTGGTTTTGCCAAACATAAGACGGATAATCCTACCAATAAGATATACTCTTACAGTAGCTCAAGACTGGAAGAAAAGAATAATCCTGCACTGGCCGATCACCGCTTTGTGTTTTTTGATGTCGCTACTCCCATACCTGACAAAGAAGCTGTTGCTACAAGGTACCTTCAGGATTTTAAACAGCTGCTGATGAAGCTGTCTGTAGAAATGCCGGCGGGAAATATAGGGGAAGATAAAGCCTACGAGACCGTAATTGTATATGGTAATATTGTCGATTATGGCCTGGCTCCAATAAGCGAGAGTGAGGATAACCCCCTTCGTTTTTATGTGGAGCTGGAGCCGACCCGGAAAGATGGCAGTCCTATCGTGCAAACGGTTATACAGTTTTTGAAGGAACAATTACCACACAGAGCCTATCCGGGTTATCAGGTCAACGGCGATGGAGGACTAAAACAAGTTGTACGTGCAGTATTGGGCCTTTTTGATGGATTACAGAAATCGATCCTGGGTTTCGAAAAGGATATGAAACTGTATGGAAGATGCAGGCAGGTGAGTCTTGCTCATAGCTTTGCCCGCCTCAATAACCCAACTTACAGCAAAAAGGGTGGAGGGCACCGGGTAAAAAGCATCATTATTGGCGACAACTGGTCCAAACTTTTAAAACGTACAGGCGAGGCCAATAAGCTCGATTCCTATTATGGCCAGGAGTATGATTATACCACACTGGAAGAAATTAATGGTGTACCCACTGTTATCAGTAGTGGTGTTGCCTCCTATGAGCCGGGTGTTGGTAATGAGGAGAATCCTTTCCGGGAAGTATTACAGTATCCCAATACGCGTCAGCCACTCGCACCCACGCTGATCGGTAATGTGGAGATGCCTTTTGCCGAGACATTTTATCCGGCGCCAATGGTCGGATACAGCCGGGTGACCGTCCGCAGCATTCATAATAAATCAAACAAACGCATAAAAGCCGGTATTGGTTTGCAACAAACCAATTTCTTCACAACGCGCGACTTTCCGGTGATTGCAGATTATACCAATTTTGACCAGGAAAGCCGTAGCCACCACAAACCTCCGCTGATCAATAAGGTTTTCAATTTCAATAAAAAAGAATATATAACTCTGGCACAGGGATTCAGGGTGATCCTGAATGATATGAATGGTAAGGTGAAATCACAGGCCAGCTTTCCCGAAAATGATTACAAGACACCGATCAACTTTACAGCCTACCATTACCGGCTCACCAAAAAAGGGGATGGTAAATATAAACTCGACAACCAGGTACCCGTTATCAGCGGTCCTGATGGTGAGATCAGCAGTAAAATGATTGGAAAAGAAGTCGAGTTGATGAATGACTTCCGCGAGCATCTTACCTTAACGCGATCCGCAGATATTCCTCTCAATGTTGACTTTTTTACAGCTTGGTCTTTCCCGGTGCTGATCCCCACATTTTTCCGGATGGCATTCCGCGATGAATCGAGGTACCGCGCTGCCAGCACACTCAAAGTGGTCAACGAATATGGTATACTCGATAGTGTGGTGACGATCGACAAAGGAAGTGTGGTGGGAACCAAGAATCTGGTGTATGACGCAGAAACGGGTGATGTATTATTGAGCCGCACTTACAATGAGTTCAAGGATCCGGTGTATCAGTTTAGCTATCCGGCCTGGTGGGTGGAGTCGGGCATGCAACCTGCCTACAAGAATATAGACATGGTATATAGCGGTGTCACATTCCTGAACGGCATGGTAGAAAATGCTCCCGAAGGTATGCTGGATAATTTCGAAAGTGGTGATGAGCTTTATATTATCTCCAATTCGAGTAAGGCACAGCCGGAAAGCCCCGGCTGTGTGGCCTCCGGTTATCCGCCAACGATAAAGTCAAGTGATGAAAAACTGATCTGGGCAGTGGATATGCGTAAGGATGACCGCAATACAGTCAAAAAATTTATTTTCCTCGACAGGTATGGTAATCCCTTCAATGGTACCGATGTTAGGTTCAGAGTAGTGCGTTCAGGTAAACGGAATATTGTCGGGGCTTCTGTCGGCGGATTTACTTCGTTGGAAAACCCCATACGGCAGGTAGGAGATGGCGAGCAGATTGTAGTGGATAACAACACGAAGGTCCTGAATGCCGCCGCTATGGAATTTAAAGAAAAATGGCGGGCCAATGACCAGTTCTTCAGTGCCGATACCTCTATTGTGACCGTGCGGCAGACGCCAATATACTCAACCAGTTTTTCCAATGATAGTACTTATACCGGGTATTTGATGAATATCGTAAATCTAGCAACGGGTTATTATAAAAATAAACAGGGACCTATACAGCTGTATAAAATGAGTACCCCATCCCCTGTTAATTCTTTGAAGCGAACATTTCATGATATCAGTACCTGGGCATGGTATAATGTGCCTTCAGTCTTGAACGGGGCGAAAATTCATGAAGCGAAATTGAGTTTGTCGGGGCACCGGGGGTATCATAAGGACAATGAAGGTACCGATGCATATAAAAGAGGAGCACATCCTTTCGATCTGCCTCATATCAGTTTCCGGAGCTACGATCATTCTGCGCCCATGACCATCAAGCTTTCACGGATGATCACCCCCTGGTACAATACAAACAACGATGCACAGTGGCGGCAGATATTTTTTGACAATGCACAGACAGACCTGTTGAATGATTATGTATTATTCACACCAAGCGGAAGTATTCCCAACAGTATCAATTTTCCAGGATCTTATGATATCAATGTAACCAACCTCGTGCAGGGCATGGCTGATAATTATGGTAATCCGAACGCGGCTCCGGCTATTAAATTCGGGTTTTACAAAACCAGCGATGCTATCGTAGACAAAAATAATAAACATCCCTGGCGCTATTGTTTTGACGGATATACGGTTAGCCCACAAAGTGAATGCAAAGGTTGTTATCCCCGGATACCCTCTATTTTCGTTAAATATTCGAAATGCAGCGAATCGGATCCTATTGTATATGAGGGTGGTTTAGCTGATGCACCAACTACACCACCAGCTAATTATACCTATTGCAAAACCTATGTTACCGCCAAATTGTGTTTCTCTACATTTTCCAAAAAACAAATGAATCCCTACATCCAGGGTGTGCTGGGCAACTGGCGGCCTTATCGCAGTTATGTGTTTTATGGCGACCGCCAGCAAAAATCGGTGACGGAGACCACCGATGTACGGACAAGTGGAGTGCTGGCCAATTTTGTACACTACTGGGCCTTTGATGACGGAGGTATACAACTGGCCAAGTCAGGTAATAGTAAATGGGTCTGGAACTCAGAAGTGACCCAGTACAACCGGCGCGGTGCCGAACTGGAAAATCATGATCCGCTTGACCGGTATAATGCAGGTATCTATGGATACCAGGAAACGCTGCCCGTGGCTGTGGTCAATAATTCGCGCCTGCGCCTGTCGGCTTTTGATGGCTTCGAAGATTATGATTATAAGGATGAGCCCTGTGAGCCTTATTGCAAACCTTCCAAACGTCACTGGAATACCGGTATCACTACGGGTCAATTGGTGAGCACAGAAGCGCATACCGGCCGGCACAGCCTGATGGTGAATACGAACAGTACACTCAATATTGATATAAAAAGCAGTGCAGATGACCGGGTGATCAACCCCGACCTGCGGATAAAAGTGAATACCGCAGCTGTAGAAGGTATAACACGGGTGCTCCCCAATGGAAGAGGATTGAAAGGCTACTACTATAATGATATGATATTTTCCACTCTAGCTGACACACGGGTAGATGAGAAAATTAACCTGTCTTTTGAAGGATCCGATGATCCTGGCCGCTTGCCCTGTAATCCGAAGAATAATGGGGGCAAGCCCAGTGAGCAGCATTGCAACCAGATATCCATGAAATGGAAGGGAAGTGTACAGGTAGATCGCTCGGGTTACTACCAGTTTGACCTCAGTAGTGTGGATGATGAGGCGTGGATCAATGTGACCGATAATACCAGCACCGTGGTACAGGCTGCCTACGCCAATAATCACAGAAACCAGCCGCATATTCTGCAGCAGGTATACCTTACAGCCGGCACACTGCATACCATTGAGATAAGATATATCCAGTATTCTCATTACGGATATATCAACCTGGTATGGCGGCAACCAGGTCCCGATGGCAACCAGAGTTCCAGTATACCCTACACATCGATACCTCCTAAAAATTTATATCCGGAAGGTGAAGAAAGCCGGGCCAGTGGTACAGTCCTCACCTCTACAGTGTATTGTACCAAGCCCGATACCATCCAGGCGATCAATCATCAGCTGATCGATTCATTTAACCTGGTACCGGGTACTAAAATGATAGCCAGCATGTGGGTGAAAAAAGGCGGTACAGATTGTGCCTGCAACAGCTACGATGACCTGAATCTTCGTATCAAAAATACAAGTGGAATCACCGAAGGCAAATTTATGCCAAGAGAAAAGGTGATCGAAGGCTGGCAATTGTTTGAAGCGGAATTTGATGTTCCGGAAGGTTACAGTAAACTGATACTGGAGCTCAACGCACCGAGCGGCGACCCGCTGTATGTGGATGATCTGCGGTTTCATCCCTTCAATGCCAACATGAAATCGTTTGTGTACGATCCGGTCACCCTGCGGCTCGTGGCGGAACTGGATGAAAACAACTTTGCCGCCTTCTATGAATATGATGACGAAGGCACATTGATAAGAACCAAAAAAGAAACCAGGCTGGGTGTCAAAACAATCACCGAAACCCGGAGCGCTATTCAAAAAGAAGTAAAAGACCTTTAATACTCGCCGATTATGAGAAAAAATATGCTGATCCTGTTGTGTTGTGCAATATCCTGCTTTTCTGCTACGGCCCAGCCGGCAAACCTGGATAGTGTGAAAACGGAACTCTACCTGGTCAACAAGGTATTCGACAGCTCCCGTTACCTGGCTTTTGATGTCATTTACCGCATGAAGAGCGATACGTCCTTCGGCAAATTCGGACAGGATGAAATGGCGGTGAGTTATATCATCAATAACAAAAACCTGTATTACCGCACGGGCGAGGAGGAATTTGTGCAGACAGATTCTTTCAGCTACAGTATCTATCATGATGACCGTACTATTATTATGTCGCGTGAGGAACCCCTGCTGGTAGGCAACCGCTTTCCGCTTCGCGAGTTTCTTGACTCTATTATTACATGGTATGACACTGCTTATTCTATTCGTCTTACGCAGACAGATACGATGCACGCTATTTCGTTTGTAGCATTAATCGATAGTGTGCCGTACTCACGGTTTGCTATTTATTATCGTCCGGGCTCCTATCTGCCCACAGCCATTGAAATGGAAACCCGCGAAGCATTTGACCGGGGGGATATTCCGGATACGCTGCTGGCTAAGGTGAGTCTTAAACCGGTTAAACGAAAACTCACCATGAGTTTTCTCAACTATACTTTTCCCAATACACTGGAAGTATTTGACGATAGCAAATATGTAATATATGACCGCTTCAGACGACATTACCAGGTGGCGGCTAAATACCGGGATTACGAACTGATAACAAATAATATGGAAACATCGAGGAGGAGTCCCAATGCGGAGATGTACCCGGAAGGGACAGAGCCCGAACCAATCGATTGAATGAACAATATTCTTTGAATAAAAGATTTTTTGATAGCACCTCCTGCCTGTGTATGCAGGTAGTAGCCACATAAAACTGATCAGGAAATGACCGGACCAACCATTTCATCTGCCCGACTGCAAAGAGCAGTCATCCGCTTACTGCTGGCCTTCAGCTGCCTCCTGCTGACCTGCGTTCAGGTCTTTGCATCAGAAGACCCGGTGCTGGTAACTGTGCTGCAGGGCAAAAACGGCGCTATCAAAAAAGATTCGCTGCGGGAAACCGTTGATGTAATCTATTACTCCCCACTGGTGAGTAATATTGCCAATCCGGCCAATGATAAGTACATTAATACTGTCACTTTGTATGTGGATGAGGATTATCGGGTACCGGCACAGTCTTCTTTTCAGGCCAACTTGTGGGTGACGATCATTTATACTGATCTGAGTGGTAACCAGGATTCGATCAGCCGAAAAGAGTTTATGGTTAAGTATGATACGGCCATCGGAGCCCGTCATATGAGCCGTAATTCATTCCGCTTCGATAACTGCCGGAAAGTGAAAATGCGCATCGACAGCGTGAGTATAAATGGTGCTGCATGGGATGTGACGCAAATGCTGGTACTCGAAAACCGAATGAGCGTAAGACGGGATTATGCGTTTAACTGTGATGTAATAAAAGTATCAGCTGTAACTCATCTCGAGGGAGATACTTCTTCCTCCGGCAATATAGATGAGCTGAAAGTGAAGTGGACACTCGATCCCGGTGCCGGTATTACCCACTACGATGTGGAATGGACCTGGGTAGATGTGGAGGCTCTGGATTATTACAAGACAGAAGGCGTTTTTGATCCCGATAAACTGTTTATCAAAAATGCGACACGGGTCACCATTATTTCAGCACTCGATGAATACCGGGTACCACTTATCTATGACGGAAATGGGTACCTGTTTTACCGCGTGCGACCGGTGCAGCAAAAAGAAAATGGCGATATCGTGCCGGGAATATGGAGTACAGACGATAATAACATCACCTGGTATCACTATGTAAAGGGACACGAACCTGGCCTCAACTGGCAGGTAAGCACCTCCTACGCAGAAGATGGTAAACGCAAGACGGTGATTCAGTACTTCGATGGTACGCTTCGCGGGCGTCAGACCGTTACTAAAAGTATCGATAGGCACTATCTTGTTGGCATTGATAGCGTCTATACTACTGTGGCCGAAAGCCTGTATGACTACCAGGGCCGCCCCACCATCAATATCCTGCCGGCCCCCACACTTAATCGGGTCATCGAGTATGCACACAACTTCAACAAGTTTACGACCGATGTATATCCCAAAACTCTCTACGACCTGGTGCCGCTGGAGGGAGAAAAATGCGCCACGTATACACCTGATCTCGATAGTAGCTCAGGTGCTTCGAAGTATTACTCTTCCAACAATCCGCTGATTGCAGCCTATGTGGCTACCAGTCACAACTATATCCCCTCGGCGTTTGGATATCCGTATACCGAAACCCAGTATACGGCCGATCCTACCGGTCGGGTGGCTGCGCAGGGTGGAGTGGGGCAGGAGTATCAGCTCAACAAAGGCCATGAGACAAAATACTTTTATGGCAGTGCCGACCAGGAAGAACTGGATGCGCTCTTTGGTACCGAGGTGGGCGATGCTTCGCATTACTTCAAAAACATGGTACGCGATGGCAATGGACAGTACAGCGTTTCGTATGTGGACATGCGCGGACGCACCATTGCTACCGCCCTTGCCGGACCTGTGCCAGACAGCCTCGATGCGCTCAATAGCTTTAAGACCCGTACCTATACCCGCAACCTGCTGGCCAATGGCAACAATGTGGTCAAAGATCGTAGCATTGAGTCGTCGACTACTTTGCTGGTGACGAAGAAGGGCTTGCATACCTTTCATTACGAATTGAACCCGCAGAGCGCAGAGATCGTGGCCTGTAAACCGCCAGGAGAGCCGGTCTGTTATGACTGCTATTATGACCTGGAAATACGCATTACTTCCGACTGCATGGATGAACCCATCGTGATCACCCGAAAGAATTTCACTTTTGGCAGTTATGATGTGGAATGTGGTAATGCCCCTCCCACTCTGGTGGTAGATGAAGAGTATGAACTGGATGAAGGAGAGTATAACATCACCAAGATACTGACGCTTAGTAAGGATGCGCAGGACTGGTATCGCAAAAACCTGTTTGCTGTAAACAATATCTGTAAAACACTCGAAGACTTTTATACAGAGAATTATAATGTACTGCTAGCCGCAGCCAACTGTAATGTGACCTGTGAGTCGTGCATTACTGAACTGGGCTCACCCAGCGATTTTCGTACCCGATACCTCGAGTCGCAGGGGTTAAATCCGGCCAATCCCGTTGCCTTTGAAATGGAAATAACTGCTGCCTACAATGAAGCACTGGCAGCCTGCCAGGCACTTTGCGGAGCAGCCAATGGCACAAATAAACTTCTCTTTTTGAAAGAGATGATGCTGCAGGATATGATGCCGGATGAAGGACAGTATGGCCGTCTTAACGGATCAGCAGACTATGGCGATGGGAACCCACAGTATGAGGAGAGCAGTACTAATCCGTACAACATCTTCAACCAGGCAGTTCCTTATGAAGGATACAAAAATCCCTGGAGGCAATTGTCAAATGCCTCAGCGCTTCTGCCATTTTACAGAAATCCCTGGAATCCTGCTACCGGAGTGAACTATTATGCTGATGAGCAGGGCCAGCCGGTAGTCATACCAGATAATGCTGAATCTTTCACCCAAATATTTCGTGAAGAATGGGCGCAGTCATTGCTTTACCTGCACCCGGAATATGATAAGCTGCGCTATGCAGAAACGAACCTGGGCACCAGTTACGACTGGGATGTAACGGTAGAGAATACCGATACCTGGCAGGCCGCAGATGCTGCCGGCTTTATCAGTACCAATATCCTTAACCTCGATCCTTTCTTCAGCGGTCTGGGTGCTGCCGAAACCACCAGAAATCCGGATTATTACGGGCTCACTTACCGCAACATGATGAATACCTTTCTCACCAGCAGTTACCGTAAAACCGGTAAGACAATTTGGCAACTGGCCTGGATGAGTGTGAACTGCAAAGAAGATGACGGCAATTGTACTATCAACGCGATACCACCATTTGATATAAAGGAAGGTTGCTCCGGTGACAAGGATATGGTATGGCGCCTCTTCCGCAGCATGTATCTGTCGGAGAAGGAACGCATGCTCAGCGAGCTTATTCAGTTTAGAAATCTGGATACAAAACGTGATAATATCCTGAATAACCCGGCTTTCCATTATCAGCGGCGCTTTGTAATGCCCGACGATGTGAGTAATAATGGATTCTTTACCCAGTACAATTTTGCACTGAATGCCAACGGTGTCAGCCAGGCCACAAACATGGCCGATCAGGAAATGGCACTGGAGTTTAAAGAAACCTGCGAGTCTTATATTTCCATGTGGACGTCCAAACTGGAAACCTGCCCCGAACTGGCTGCTCATCCTGAGAAAAAAGAAATCTTGCGCAAGATCATGGACGGTTTGGTAAATGTCTGTATACGGGGCAGTGATGCAGATCATCCAACCGGCTCTTCAACTGCAAATCCGAATGAGCTATCGTTCCCCAGTAGTTTTGAAGAAGTGATCCGTAGCGTATTTGACGACTACGAGATAGACGAGTCAGTCGTATGTACCCCTTATGTAATCGATTACCCCAAGCCATACGACAGGCAGATGCCACTTAGCAACCCCATGGTGGTTGAGCAACAGGATTCATGCCTCTGCGCACGCCTGGATGTACTTGAGGCAGAAAAAAATCAGCTCGGATTCAGTGGTACACTCAGCGAGTTTATTGCGGCACAACATGGCACACTTATCCGGCAGAGTTTCCTCGATACACTCCTCAGTGGCTGTGCCAATGGTATCGATGCCTGCAAACTGTATGATCCTCCGCTGGAGATACCGGCTATCCTCGATTGCAACACGCCGCTTAACAACTGTATTGATTGCCGCCAGTATAAAGCAGCCAAACTGCAGTTCAATACGCTTTATCCCACACATGCGGTGATCTATGAGGGCGATGAACTCACCGATGAACAACTGGCCAGCAATAAACTGTTTGAACAGTTTATGAATGCCCGTACAGGATTGAGCAGGGGCTGGGATGATTACCTGCAGTTTGAAAAAGATTGTGCGGCCTACAACGATGACTGGAATTGTGATGAGCTGCAGGATGTACGCGATGCCTTTGTGCTTAGCTATGGCGACAGTACCTGGGGCGGCGCCTGTGAGTCGGCTTTTGTTACCTATTTCAATACACACTTCGGCACCACGCTCACTTTTGCACAGATACAAAGCTTGTTTCAGCAATACTGCGGTAGCCTGCCCAATGTTTGCCAGCCCACTATAAATTGTGCCGGCTTCGAAAACGTGATCGACAGCTTCTATCGCCGCTATGGTATGCCCATCGCCATCAATGCGCAATGCGATAGCCTGTTTGCCGATCACTTCAATGGTATCTATGGCACCGACTATAGTTATCCCGAGCTGGTACAACTCTATCAGACCACCTGTGGCGGCCAATTGGATGTATGCCGCCAGTTTGACTGCAGCCGCCTGCAGGATATAATCGATGGCTGGACCAGTTGTCGCCCCAATGTGATCTTTGCCGGTGAGTGTGATTCGTTGTGGGTCGATTATTTCAACAATCTGTATGGCCTGGAGCTCGAAGGCTGGCAGATAGACAGTATTTACCGGAGCTGCGGTATTGTACTCAACCCCTGTGGTACCACGCTGAGTTGTACCAGCCTGCAGCAGATGCTGATCTCGTATAAAAATATGGGCACTGCTGCCTGTGCCGGTTCTGGCCTCGACTCACTAAGCAGCACTTTCTGCAACGATTGTTTTGTATGGTATGTAAATGACCGCCTGGGAACGACCTATGTCTATAGTGAAATAGCTGCGTTGTATCAGAAAGCCTGTGGCCGGCCGCTGACCCTGTGTCAGCCGGTAGACTCCTGCGGTATACTCACCAAATTTGTACAGGACTTCAATACCTGGTTGCTGGTAAACCCCGGCGTGGGTCCCTGCGACAGCCTGTTTACCGTACAGTTCAATGCGCATTTTGGATTGAGTTACGATTATGGACAGATCATGTTGTTGTATAAACGTACCTGTGGTAAAACAGTAGAGCTTTGCAATACCCTGCCCGCCATCACCTGCCAGCAACTGCAGGATATTTATAACAAATTCAGGGGCATGTACCCTGATCCCTCGCGTTATTTTGCCGACAGTTGTCAGCAGGCATTCACTTATTTCTTCAATGCCAATACGGGCGATACGCTCAGCTTCCCCGAGATACAGATGTACTATTACCAGCTCTGCGGTATGGAGCTGAATATATGCCAGCCCGATAGTTGTGGCCGGCTCGGTGAAGTGATAGTGCAGTACAATGCGGCTTTTGGCAGTGATGCATTGCCCCGGCCGTTAAGCCGTGATGTGTTTGTGGAGTTGTACAACGAGTTGTTTAAACCGCTGCGGCGGGTGACCTGGGGCGAGGTGGCGCGTATTTATGGAGCTTGTGGTGTGCCGCTGCCGCTTTTTCCGGAAAACACTACCTACCTGATGGATTGTAATCGCCTGTCGCCGGCAATACGGGCATTCTATATGCTTAATAAGGGCATGCCGCCTGATCAATGCGGTCAGTTGTTTACCCGGTTTATAAACCAGTATTACAGCATGGCGTTTACGGATTATGGACAGATACGGCAATGGGCGCTCGACAACTGCGATGTGGAGCTGAATGTATGTGGCGTAGAAAAAAATGCGCTGACGGTGCACCTGCGTCCTGCAGCAGCGCCGGCCACCAGTGTGTTGCCGCCGCGATTGTGTAATACCAATGCGGTCATCCCCTCTATAGTGGAGGATGAAGGTGATCCCTGCGATTACCTGACCGATATGGCCCTGCACCTGGCTACCGAGCAGTACAATAAGTATGTGCAGCTCCAGTATGAGAACTTCGACAGCACTTACCGCGCCAAATGCCTGAGTGCCGGTGCGCTGGAGCAGTTTACCGTCACGGCAGATGTAGCGGAATATCATTTTACCCTTTACTATTACGATCAGGCGGGTAACCTCGTGAAGACCGTACCACCCGAGGGGGTAAGCGTATCAAAGATGGATGATACGGAGTATGATAACTGGATAGCCCTTGTAAAATCCCAGCGTGCACTGGATGCGAGTGAGCCGGCTGATAATAAACTGCTGACCGAATACCGGTACAACTCGCTCAACCAGGTAGTAGAGCAGATCAGCCCCGATGGAGGCACCAGTCATTTTTGGTATGACCGTCTCGGCCGCCTGGTGCTGAGCCGCAATGCCCGGCAGGCCGGCAACGATGAATACAGCTATACACTGTACGATGCGCTGGGTCGTATTACCGAAGTAGGGCAGCTCACGTCGGTTACCGAGCCAGATGACGATATTACCCGCGATCCCGAAAACCTGCTGGGCTGGCTCACCGCTGCAGCAGCCAGTCGTGAGCAGATCACGACGACTTATTATGACCTGCCTGCAGAAGAGTTGGAGGAGGGGACAGAGCGACTGCTCTACCAGGCTAACCTGCGCAACCGGGTAAGTTATACCAGATTGAAGGACGCTATTGGCGATGACCCGACCAGTACTACCTATTACAGTTACGATATACATGGCAATGTAGATACCCTGCTGCAGTCTTATGGCAAAGGTGTGCTCAATGAAGTAAGCGGGCACATGACCAAGCGGATCGAATACAACTATGACCTTATCAGTGGCAAGGTCAATGAAGTGGCGTACCAGCCGGGAATGACGGATCAGTTTTATCACCGCTATGTCTACGATGCCGAAAACCGGCTGACCCAGGTATATACCAGCGCCGACCGGGAGCATTGGGAAAAACAGGCCGGCTACAGTTATTACCGGCATGGGCCACTGGCGCGTACGGAGCTCGGACAACTGAAGGTGCAGGGCATCGACTATGCCTATACCCTGCAGGGCTGGCTCAAGGGCGTCAATAGCAATGCCATCGGCAGCAGCTTTGATATGGGGGGCGATGGTACAGGTACAAGCCGCCCCGCACGCGATGCCTACAGCTATAGCCTGCAGTATAATGCAGGCGATTATAAGGCGGTGTCTACGAATAAATATCCCTTTGTAAAAGTGGATCTGCTGGCACCGGTGACGGATGACCGACCTGTAGGCCGTGGGCTGTATAATGGCAATATATCTTCGATGCTGGTGAATATCCCGAAACTGGGCGATGCGCAGTTGTATGGGTATAGCTATGATCAGCTCAACCGCCTTACGGCGATGAACGCCTATACGGGACTGAATAGTGGCAACAACAGTTTTGTACCGGTTGGCAGTACCAATTACAAAGAGCGGGTGAGCTACGATGGCAATGGCAATATCCTGAGCTATCTGCGCAACCGCGCCGGTGTGGGTGTAGATACCAGCATGGATAAACTGAGCTATACCTACGAATATGATGGCGATGGATTCCTGGTCAAAAACCGGTTGAAGCAGGTAAGCGATGCGGTAGTGTCGACCCCTGCGGGTACCGGTGACCTGCCAACCGGCCAGGTCAGTGATAACTATGGTTATGATGCCATCGGCAACCTGGTCAAAGATGAATCGGAAGGTATAGCCAGTGGCGGTATCGAGTGGAATGTATACGGCAAGATCAGCCAGATCACAAAGACCAACGGTGGGGGCACCACCGTGATCAAATATACTTACGATGCCACGGGCAACCGGATTGGCAAATGGGTACAGGTGGGTGCCGGTACACCGAAGCAAACCGCCTATGTGCGGGATGCGAGTGGCAATGTGATGGCGATCTATGAGAAGGGGAATTCGGAAGTGAATGGCGGGCTGCTGTCACAGATTGAAGTACCTTTATACGGCAGCTCGCGGCTGGGTGTATGGCGGCCGGATCGGGAAGTGGAAACGACGGGCTGGGAGCTTTTTGACACTGACCCCATGACGGGAACCGGCGGCGGTATCGCCGGTGGCTGGGAACGCGGACGGGTACAATTTGAGCTGAGTAATCACCTGGGTAATGTATTGGTCACAATCAGTGATGTGCGTATACCGGTACTGATGCCGGAAGGTATCGAACTCTGTGATGACCCGGTTCACCCGGCCTGCTATCGTCCGATCGATTATTACCTGCCGCAGGTGCTCACGGCCAATGATTATTATCCTTTCGGGATGGGGATGCCGGGGAGGAAGTATTCAGAAGGTAATTATAGGTATGGCTTTAATGGTAAGGAAAATGATAACGATGTAAAAGGCGAAGGCAACCAGCAGGATTACGGCATGCGGATCTATGATCCGAGGCTGGGTAGGTTTTTGAGTGTGGATCCAATAGCCAATCTGTATCCAGAATTAACCCCATATCAATTTTCAAGCAATAGACCCATTGATGGTATTGATCTTGACGGCCTCGAATATCACCCTGCTACGTATGATTATAAGTCGGCACTTTACATTGCAAATTTGACGAGAAAGGACAAGCTAACAACTCAACAAATCGAAGAACAAGGAAATGCAATGAATAAAGCTCATAGGCAGGGCCTTACATTAGGTCTGTTCCTTTCGGCAGATATTTATACTGGGGGAAGAATATCCTCAGCTTTAGTTCTCCAGCACTTTGCTGGAATGGGAGAGCATAATAGGGCAAAAACCCCTGAAGGACGAGCGATTCAAGATCAAAGGATTAAAGAGAGCTTTGTAAATGGAATTATTGGATGGGGGAGTGTTAGAATATTTTATCAAGCTTTTTCTTTCTTGCGTGGTGTTTATACAGAATCTACTAAGTATCTTTTTAGAGGTACTAGTGAGGGATATGCAGGATCACGAGCCAGTCAATTACTTGAAGTAACCCCAGTAAGTAGCGATCCCGGTATTTCTACATTATTTGGAATTTATTCGAAAAATTTTAACAATGGAGTAGTTCATATAGCCATACCACAGGACTTGGTAGGAGTGAGTCAAGGGGCTGGAAATGTCTTACAAAATATTGAAAAAGAAATTGCCTTAAATGTTGCACCGATTGAATTCGCAAAAAGGGCGAGTTACACAATTAGCGCAGACAAGGCAAGAGAGATACTAGCAGGGCTCGGCGTGAAAATTCCTGCGAAAATAAACACCTTGGATGACCTGAATAAATTAGTGAAAGAAATGCCAAAGATGTCAGAGACTCAAGTCGATGAATTCGTTAAGGAGGCAATTAAAAGTATTCCTAAAAAATAATTTTTTATGATCGAAATTACTATAGATGGAATAGTTTCAAAAAATGTTATCGCTGAACTAAAGAATTCTTTCCCTGAGGGAGTAAGGAGCCTTTCGGGGGTAGTTCTTTTTTGCCAATTCTCTAATTATGATATTAAGATAGGTACAAAGTTTACTCAACTTACAGTCCAAGGAGAGGTGAAATATTTTGGTGTGGTTACACTAGTAAAGATTACTCAGCAATTTGATAGATTATTAAATGAAATTCCCAAAGGATGGAGGACAATATGTGAATTTAAATTTGATAATTTAGAGTCTGACAAACTTTTAGATTGGTTGCCTGTGATCAATAGTTGGAGGGAAGGAACGGATAAGCGTGTGGTGCTTTTAGGTTGATTTTTAAGGAAACCGTAAATGCTGCTATTGTTTCGTATAGGAAGTACAGATAAAAGTAAAAGACAAGGTACTTTTGGAAGAGATATTAATCATCGCGTTGGCGACTAATCAAGAATATATGAATCAAGATTGGGAATACTCTGCAAAATCTGTCACGAAATACAATCCTGTCTTTCGGAACGATGTAGGGCATTATAAAAGGAAGAATGGATCGGTTTTTTTCAATTAGGAAAAATTATAGACGGAGAGCTTCTTACTTATGATGATTATGTGAAAGTTGAAAATAGGTATGTTTTGGCAGCAAAGCTCTTTTTAGCGTTTAATAATTGCTCAGATATTATAACTATGAATCTGGAGAAACAGGAAATTGATGACCTCTCATTTTATTTTCGGAATCATGAAAAAGGTCTAATAGAAACATTTAATGCAGTCAAAGAAGGGGGGGGGATTGTATCAGGAGAAAATATCGATAACGTCATTAGATTGATTTTACGGGAAGTTATATGGGCAGAATTAATTTGTGAAACCGACGACCTTATTGCGGTGAGATTTGGATACGATTTTTATATGTATTTTAATTCGCCAAAGAAATGGGAAATGCTAATACCTGAAATTGAGAAAATTGGCTTATTTGTTTATTGATGAATCGATAATATATCAAAATAGACGGTAGTAGATAAAATGCTTGAAAGCCGGCGTTGACAGGAGGTTTAAATGACCCCTGTTCTCCTTAGTTTGATATTTTTTACTTTTTTATACAGTTATGCTTAGCTTGTAGCTAAGCATAACTTCGGTTTAAGGTCTGTTAGTCTAAAAGGTTCAAAGAATCGTCTAAAATCTTCTGCATTCTGAATCATCACCTTTGACTGGCTATGTAAGCAGCTAAATGAAAGTAAAATAGCGATACAGGCTATGCTGCTTTTCAGATTATACATCATACTTATTCAGTTTAACTGGGTTAGTCATATCATCTGCATTAATTACACCTTGTTCCCTGATTTCCGGCGGTGTAATTAATGTACGCATTTGTTATTTGGGCGTTGTTAACTCCATAAAGTTGCATACTTAGCTGATCGAAATCCCCGAATGTCCATAAATCACCCAACCCATTGAGGGCGAGTAAAAGGGCTTCGCTTTGAGGTAATCCGAATGCACTTTGCAACAGGTTCTGGGTAGTGGTCGCAAAGTTGTTAAAGATGATTAAATGTTGCGAATAGTTGCTTTGTATGTTTGAATTACCGATTGTGGATATCGCAATATGCAATATCTCATGAGCTATGATCGCCCCCCATGCCTCCTGAGACATTGATTGCCCGCCAAAGGTATAATTATTATTTAGCCTGATCTGCCAGTTATTGGTTCCGGGAATCTGATAGGATTCTCCAGGTACGCCGTTAAGGTTAGTTTCTACAAAGGTCAGGTTAAGAGGGCTGCTAGGGGAAACAAGAAAGTCATTAAAAAAAGTTGAGATAGCCCTGTTCTTCTTAGTTTGATATTTTTTGCATTTTTAATACAGTTATGCTTAGCTTGTAGCTAAGCATAACTTCGTTTTAAGATCTGTTGGTCTAAAAGGTGGTTTTACAGAAATCTTACCGTTAAAAAATCATTTTTTGTGATGGATAAACGAGTTATTTGCCGGAGGAATGCTGGTTCTTTGTGTAAAAGCATTTTTCAAAAAATGAATTATATTCATAATAACCCGGTAGAAGCTGGTATAGTGGTGTCAAAATTGAAATTGTATGAATAAAGCAGATATAATAAGTTTATTAGAAGATGCTGGTTGGTATGAGGGGCGAAGCATTGATGTAGAATACATAATCAAAGAACTTTCAAACGAAGGGTATGTGATTAATAATAAACAAATCCGGGACTTATTAAAAGAGTACTGGAATCTCAATATTGAGTTTAAAACTCCGGATGGCTATTTTGGCAACATTAGACTGAATACGGAAGTTGCAAAGGATGTTGATAAAATATATATAGATAAAATTTCGTTGGCAATTCAGGATAATTTAATCCCTGTTGGAAGTATAAATGAGGATTCTGCCTTGTTGGTATTGTCAGATTCAGGGAAATTTTATATGATAACAGATAATGATGTTTATGGAATTCGGGATAATTTTTTTGACACCTTGAAAACCATTATTTATCAGGATGATGTTACACGATTTCATTTTAATAAGGTATAACTATGTCTGTGATTAGTGAGGGAGGTAAAAGACTCTTTCGTACGGGGTTTGATTTACCGTTAATAAAGCATTAGAAATTTTGATAAAAACGATTGTATGAGGAATACCCTGTTCCCCTTAGTTTGGTATTTTTTACATTTTTAATACAGTTATGCTTAGCTTGTAACTAAGCATAACTTCGTTTTAAGGCTGTTGGTCTAAAAGGTGTTTTTACAGAAATCTTACCGTTAAAAAAGCTTTTTTTTGTGATGGATAAACGAGTTATTTGCCGTAGGAATGCTGGTTCTTTGTGTAAAAAGCATGGATAAGGGCGGATATTAGATACGAAGCCAGGCAACAGTATTAGATTGTTTTTATTGGAATTTTGAAATCAAAGATTACTTTTTTACAAAAAAACGTGGTTTATTGGATTTGGTTTTTATCTGAAGAAGTGTCTGGTAGTTTGAACAGATGCTTCGTTGCAAACGAAGCATAACAGTTTTTTAGAGTAAGCATACAGCGAAGAACGGAGATCCTTCTAATGGATCACCCCAGCCGTATACAAACTTTTCACAAACATATAGATTGCGATTAAATTATAATGACGTTATTAGGAAGCTAGGTATTGATGAAGCTGTTAGGAAAGCAGAACGCCCGATAATGAGACGTGAATAAAAAACATTACCGTATGAAATACATTTTATTAGTATTAACTATTGTTTTTTTTTCGGCTTGTTATAGAAATGAAGAATGTAAGCCTTTTTACATTGGTCGATTTAAAATTGACACAAGTCTCATTAGTTACCCAAAGTGTTTGGAGCTGGTAAAAAGCAACAATTGGGATACAGTTAATTTGATTTCGAGAGAAAATGGAGTTTATTATTTTGAAACTAATGACAGGCGGCTGAAAGAATGTGAAGGAAAATGGAGAGTCGCCTCAGCTAATTTAGACGGGGAATGTATTGGATATGTTAAACAAAATAACCTTATGGGGGAAGTATCGGTCCCTCCATTTTATATTGCGATAAAAATTGACAGGGAAAGCTATTCGTTGCCTTTTAAAAAAGTTGGCAACATCAATAGAAAGAGTTATTAAGAATGAATAGTATATCAAAATAGCTGCTGTATACATAAAATATTTAAAGGCCTCTGAAAGTTCCTATTTTGAGGAGGAGTTGAAGTTTTATTAGATTGAGTGATACGGCAAGATCAGCCAGATCCCTGTTCTCCTTAGTTTGGTATTTTTTACTTTTTTAATACAGTTATGCTTAGCTTGTAGCTAAGCATAACAACGCGTGAAGGTATGCCTGCAAGGTGTTTTACTGAAAGTCTACTGTCAAAAAACATTTTTTAGACGAGGATGAAACGAAGAAAAATACAAGTTGCATTAATTTCTTTATTGGTCTTCAATATTGCTGATCTGTGATCCTGCAGTTGAACGGAGCGTCCCCGCAGAGCGGGGCAGGCTGCAAAGGACGATGCTAGTAGTACTGCAGCCGGGCTCCTGATTCTTATGTCAGGCCAACCTGCGCAACCGGGTGAGTTATACCTCACTCACCGATGCCATTGTGGGTGACCGGACCAGCACTACCTATTACAGTTACGATATACATGGCAATGTAGATACCCTGCTGCAGTCTTATGGCAAAGGTGTGCTCAATGAAGTAAGCGGGCACATGACCAAGCGGATCGAATACAACTATGACCTTATCAGTGGCAAGGTCAATGAAGTGGCGTACCAGCCGGGAATGACGGATCAGTTTTATCACCGCTATGTCTACGATGCCGAAAACCGGCTGACCCAGGTATATACCAGCGCCGACCGGGAGCATTGGGAAAAACAGGCCGGCTACAGTTATTACCGGCATGGGCCACTGGCGCGTACGGAGCTCGGACAACTGAAGGTGCAGGGCATCGACTATGCCTATACCCTGCAGGGCTGGCTCAAGGGCGTCAATAGTAATGCGATTGGCAGCAGCTTTGATATGGGAGGGGATGGACTGGGTCTCAGCCGCCCCACACGCGATGCCTACAGCTATAGCCTGCAGTATAATGCAGGAGACTACAAAGCGGTGGCCGCGGGTAAATATCCTTTTGTAAAAGTAGATTACCTGGCACCGGTGACGGATGCCCAGCCGGTGGGCCGTGGGCTGTACAATGGCAATATCTCCTCGATGCTGGTAAATATCCCGAAACTGGGTGATGCACACCTGTATGGGTATAGCTATGATCAGCTCAACCGCCTCACGGCAATGAATGCCTATACGGGACTGAATGCCGGCAACAACAGCTTTGTACCCAGCGGTACCACCCACTACCGCGAGCGGGTAAGCTACGATGGTAACGGTAATATACTGAGTTACCTGCGCAATGGGGAAGGTGCTAATACCAGCATGGACAACCTGAGCTATGCCTACAACCTGTCGGGCGGCTGGCTGCAGAATAATAAGCTGCGCCACGTAACGGACGCCGTGACTACTACACCCACCGGTTATGGGGATCTGAAAAACGGCCAGGCCAGTGATAACTATGGTTATGATGCCATCGGCAACCTGGTCAAAGATGAATCGGAAGGTATAGCCAGTGGCGGTATCGAGTGGAATGTATACGGCAAGATCAGCCAGATCACAAAGACCAACGGTGGGGGCACCACCGTGATCAAATATACTTACGATGCCACGGGCAACCGGATTGGCAAATGGGTACAGGTGGGTGCCGGTACACCGAAGCAAACCGCCTATGTGCGGGATGCGAGTGGCAATGTGATGGCGATCTATGAAAAAGGTAATTCGGAGGTGAATGGCGGGCTGCTGTCGCAGATTGAAGTACCTTTATATGGCAGCTCGCGGCTGGGCGTATGGCGGCCGGATCGGGAAGTGGAAACGACGGGCTGGGAGCTCTTTGACACCGACCCCATGACGGGTACCGGCGGCGGCATTGCCGGCGGCTGGGAGCGCGGCCGGGTACAATTTGAGCTGAGTAATCACTTAGGTAATGTATTGGTCACAATCAGTGATGTGCGTATTCCGGTACTGGTACCGGAAGGCATCGAACTCTGTGATGACCCGGTTCACCCCGCCTGCTACCGTCCGATCGATTATTACCTGCCGCAGGTGCTGACGGCCAATGACTATTATCCATTTGGAATGGGAATGCCGGGAAGGAAATATTCGGAAGGTGAATATAGGTATGGGTTTAATGGGAAAGAAAATGACAATGATGTAAAAGGGGAGGGTAACCAGCAGGATTATGGCATGCGGATTTATGATCCGAGGGTGGGAAGGTTTTTGAGTGTGGATCCTTTGACAAAGGATTATCCATGGTATACGCCGTATCAGTTTGCGGGCAATATTGGAGTGAAAACGGTTGATGTAGATGGTCTCGAACCCGGTTGGTTACCACCGGGGCAATTTCCAACAGAAAAAGATAATCGTTCAAAGTCTGAATCGAGTTGCATCGGCTGCAATACCAGAAACGAGGAGAAAGTTCCGTTGACAACAATGCAACAGCTTATTAACCAATATCCACTACGTCCTGTTCAGACTCTGTCTCCAGGCAAACCTGTCAGTGCAGCAGAAAAGAATAAGGTAACGCCAAAAATTGATCCTTACGCTGAAGTTATTATACCAAAATATAGAAAGGAACTGCAGAGTGAGAGGGCCGCGGACAAAATTCCTATTATTGGACCGATAGTTCAAGGGTTTAGGAGAACAGGCTATAACCTTCCCGGAGCTGGAAAGTCTTTTACCAGAGCCGGAGTTGATGTAGGTATTACATTAATTCCTGTGGGACGTATTTTGAACTTAGCTTCTAAACCGGGAAAGAATATAGTAGGGACGACTTTTGATGAGGTTTTGCCAACTCAAGATTTTATTAATCCTTTAAAAGTAACAGAGTATAAATCTTTAATACAAAGCGGGCAAAAACTTGATCCAATTATCACATACAAAAATGCAAAAGGAATTTTTATAGAGGATGGACATCATCGTTTTGTTGCTTATATGGAATTGGGAGTAAAACCGAATATGGTTCTTAAAAGTACAGGAGGACCAGTGGGTTATTCAAATTGGTCAAATACAACTTTTCAAATACCACCAGTTGAGCCTTAAATTAAAATTATGGGATTAGAAGCAATAAATTTCTTTTTTCGTTCGGAAGAACAAATACAGCATGCAATAACCTTGAACAAGGACATTGTAAATAGTGAAGGGAAGAAATATGTTTATAAGAAAGATAATGATTACTGGATAGATATTGAAATTCAAGATTTGTATTCTTTGTCAATAAGAGTTACGTTATGTAATCCGATGGACTCTGTATTGTCAGCTTTAGATCGATTGTTATCATTTCTTTTTAGTTCCAAGGGTTCAATGCTTACGGATATTAGCGCAAAAAAGGTTTATAATATTTATAATGAAGATGTAAAAGAAGCATTGAAGGAATCATATTTAAAAAGAAAAAAAATGTTTGAAGAGATATATGGAGATTACACGGCTGCGATTGGTTCAGAAGACTTTTATAGGCGACAAATGGGTGGTATATCAGGATAGCCTTAAAAAGAATAATAGTAAATAAATGTTTAAGAGAGCTGATCATCCGGCTCTTTTTCATTTAGCGACCGGCGGCATCTTGTCTTAGTTGATTTTCGGGTTCCGTACTCCGGTTGTGGGTAGTGTTCTGTAGGGTAAAGGAAAATAAAAATTATAGGGTAGTTATCCTGAGACTGTGTCTCAGGATCGGCCCCTGCTGTCCGTAGCCTGCACCAAATCAGCCTTCAAACTTTTAGTTGCTCTCCGTAGCATCGGCTACGGAGAGCAACTTTAATGAATGCTGCCAACAAGGATCAATCAGTTTACTGCCAGTATTAAACTGCTATTTCTTGAGGATTTTCTCATTCCACGTGGTCGTCTACCTCATAGCTTGCACGACAAAATGAGATGCAACCATTTCTTCCGGCGGTTATAAGATCAGGGATCAATCAGCGGTCCATTTTTTGAGTTTTGCGGTGGTGGAATGGATTGATGTGTTTACAAGACCAGTATATCAAGATATAATTCTTGACAGTTTGAAATACTGCCAAGAAAAGCCCTGTTCTCCTTAGTTTGGTATTTTTTACTTTTTAATACAGTTATGCTTAGCTTGTAGCTAAGCATAACAACGCGTGAAGGTATGCCGGTATTAAAGTGCTAAAAAATAGGTGTGAACGGAAAGTATGTCTGTTTCAAAGATTTTTTATTTGAAATTTACTGTTAAAACCATGTTTTGACGCAGGGAAGAAAAGCTAAGTTGTTGGCTCCAATTTTCCTATAGGTAAAGGTTCAGGTACGAAAAGCGATATTGATTATCCAGTTTCACAAGGTTCGACTGAATACTATAGGGGATTGGAATAAAAACTTCCCGAATTACACCCCAAAAGCGGAATAATACCAGGGGCTGCTAATCCGCATATCGGTCCATCTATAAAATTTGAACCAGGAGCTCTAAAACCAATTTTTCAGCCAGGAATAAATAGTGGGGGTTAAAATTTAATTATATGAGATTAAAAAAATATTGGATTGAGTTTGAAATCAATCGATCTAGCGATTATCCCATTGGTATTGGCTACGGATGCGGCGTCACGGCTTACAGTATGGAAGATGTAGTAAGTATCTTAAATATTAAAATTTTTAAAACGGTTGGTATCCCCCCAATCAAAAAAATTGTTGAAGATGTAGATATACAAGAATTAGATCAAAATCATGTGCTTGCAAACATGAAATCGCCGATTTTTAGAGGGGTTTGGTTTCCTCTAGGCTATGATTAAACGAGCAGTGGGCGATGTCATACGCCAGGATGCCTGATAGTAGGTGGACCATTCGGCCCCTGTTCTCCTTAGTTTGGTTTTTTTTACATTTTTAATACTGTTATGCTTAGCTTGTAGCTAAGCATAACAACAATCGAAGGTATGTCTGCATCAAAGGTGTTTTACTGAAAATCTACTGTCAAAAAGCATGTTTTTGGCGTGGGGAAGAAAAGCCAAGTTGTATTAATTTCTTTATTGGTCTTCAATATTGCCGATCTGTGATTCTGCAGTTGAAGTGTGCGACGCAAGGAACGATGCTAGTAGCACTGCAGCCGGGCTCCTGATTCTTACTTCTAATAGCCGGGTAAATATCCTTTTGTAAAAGTAGATTACCTGGCACCGGTGACGGATGCGCAGCCGGTAGGCCGTGGGCTGTACAACGGTAATATCTCTTCGATGCTGGTGAATATCCCTCAACTGGGCGATGCACACCTGTATGGATATAGTTATGACCAGCTCAACCGCCTTACGGCGATGAACGCCTATACGGGACTCAATAGTGGCAACAACAGTTTTGTACCCAGTGGCACGACCCACTATCGCGAGCGGGTGAGCTACGATGGTAATGGCAATATTCTGAGTTATCTGCGCAATGGGGAAGGTGCTAATACCAGCATGGACAACCTGAGCTACGCCTACAACCTGTCGGGCGGCTGGCTGCAGAACAATAAGCTGCGCCACGTAACGGACGCCGTGACCACTACACCCACGGGTTATGGGGATCTGAAAAACGGACAGGCCAGTGATAACTATGGTTATGATGCCATCGGCAACCTGATTAAAGATGAATCGGAAGGTATTGCCAGTGGTGGTATCGAGTGGAATGTATACGGCAAGATCAGCCAGATCACGAAGACCAACGGTGGGGTCACCACCGTGATCAAATATACCTACGATGCCACGGGCAACCGGATTGGCAAATGGGTACAGGTAGGTGCCGGCACACCGAAGCAAACCGCTTATGTGCGGGATGCGAGTGGCAATGTGATGGCCATATATGAGAAGGGGAATTCGGAAGTGAATGGCGGGCTGCTGTCGCAGATTGAAGTACCTTTATATGGCAGCTCGCGGCTGGGCGTATGGCGGCCGGATCGGGAAGTGGAAACGACGGGCTGGGAGCTCTTTGACACCGACCCCATGACGGGTACCGGCGGCGGTATTGCCGGTGGCTGGGAACGTGGGCGGGTACAGTTTGAGCTGAGCAATCACCTGGGCAATGTATTGGTGACGATCAGCGATGCGCGAACCGCGGTGGATGATGGTACCTACCAGGTACTCACGGCCTGTCCCACCTGTCTGCCAGGTTTTGCTTGCCTGCCCTGTTATGATGTCTATATCAAACAAAACTCCACACCCGATGGCGTGGTGGATTATTACCTGCCACAGGTGCTGACGGCCAATGATTATTATCCGTTTGGGATGATTATGCCGGGAAGGAAATATTCAGAAGGTAATTACCGGTATGGGTTTAATGGGAAGGAGAAGGATAACGACATTAACAGCCTGACGGCCTATGATTATGGGTTCAGGATATATAATCCGGCTATTGGGAAGTTTTTGAGTGTGGATCCGTTGACTTCAAGCTATCCAATGCTAACACCATATCAAATTTCTTCTAATACACCTATCTGGGCAATAGATTTAGATGGATTGGAAGGAGCCCCTGCGGGACATTTGCCAAATTCACCTTGGGCAAAAGCGACTAAAGGGAGGACATGGCTTTCAGTAACGATGGAAAGGCGGGTTACGAACAATGGTATGGGAGGAGATCGTGCGTATACTTTCGGGATACTAGATGCCAACGGTAATCCTTTTACAATTTATAAAACAGAAAAAGACGATTACACGTTTCCTGATCACCCGGGTAAGAAATATCAGTATTACTATGTGGATCCTAACATCGATAACCCCCATAAGGTAGGAATTTATAAAATTCATCATCCAGGTGGGATGTCGGAAACAATGGGCGCCTTGGTGCCTTTTGAGACTGATGATCAATTGGCGTCAAGGACAAGCAAAGGCGCAGCAAAGATATTGACTGCATTGCCTGCAGCGGCAGCAACAATAATATATACAGCGCCGTATGCGGTGACACTAGTTCAAAACGGTACTGTAGCTGTATCCACGCTTACAGCTACAGCAAAAGCGCAGGCGACCGTTGTGGCTACGAGGGGCGTGCTGGCGTATTATAGGTATGCACCAGTGGCAGGGTACATAGGAAACAAATTAGCTGAATTTCTTGATGAGACAGGTTCTATTGGATTGTCTCGGGCGCGGCTGAGATTAGCTATAGATGAAAGTCGAATAATGCATATTTTTAGGGATAAAGCAGGCCACTTTATTGAAGATTTACCTCAGACCAGAGATATGATCCTTGATATTGCACATGACGCAAATAATTTATTGGGTGGGGATAAGTACGGAACTTTGTGGTATGCCAAAATTATGGAAGGTGGGAAGCAGGTATGGATCCAGGTTAGAGGTGATTTAATTACTGCTGCAGGAATAAATGATGTGCCGAAAAAGTTTAATTCTGCTACAGGATTGTCAGCGGTTGTTGCACCAATTGGAGGAATAATAAACCCGTAAATATGGATAAAGTATTATTAACTGAGAAAGAAGCTTACCTGGCTATGCAGCTTTTTGTTGAAAATGTCTGGTCAATGACGAACGATGAAGGCTTAGCTATGATGCTTAGCTCTATGATTATTTTGGAAGAGGGAGGTACTGCGGATCCCGCATACTGGGAAGATTGGCTTGACTGTATTAATAAAGTTGTTGCTGGTAGGAAGGCAGGATAATGTATAGAAAGCCAATTTTAAGGCCTTAAAACAAGATAGCTGCCCTGTTTTCCTGAGGTTGGTATTTTTTTACCTTTTTAATACTGTTATGCTTAGCTTGTAACTAAGCATAGCCTCGGAAAGCATGTCTGTTTCAAGAATTTTTTTACTTGAAATCTACTGTCAAAACCCTGTTCTCCTTAGTTTGGTATTTTTTACTTTTTTAATACAGTTATGCTTGGCTTGTGGCTAAGCATAACCTCGTTTTAAGGTCTGTTGGTCTAAAAGGTGGTTTTACAGAAATCTTACCGTTAAAAAAGTATTTTTTTGTGATGGATAAACGAGTTATTTGCCGGAGGAATGCTGGTTCTTTGTGTAAAAAGCATGGATAAGAGTGGGTATCGGATACGGAACCAGGCAGCTATTCATTTTGTGACTTTTTCTGTGGTAGAATGGGTAGATGTTTTTACCCGAAAGATGTATCGGGATATTGTACTGGATAGTATTAGATTCTGCCAGAACAACAAAGGGCTCCTGCTGCATTGCTGGTGCATAATGAGCAATCATCTTCATCTTATTCTTTCTGCAAAGAATAATGATCTAAGTAGCTTATTGCGCGATTTCAAGAAATTTACGAGTAAGGAGATTGTATCGGCAATAAGTGCAGCCAGCACGAAAGCCGAAAAAACTGGATGCTTTCGATATTTCGGGAAGCGGGGCAAACAAATAGCCGCAATACTAAGTATCAATTTTGGCGACAAGATAATCGGCCACAAGAGTTGTATAACAGTTCATTTATTTTTCAAAAAATGAATTATATTCATAATAACCCGGTAGAAGCTGGTATAGTGGAGAAACCAGAGCATTATATGTATAGTAGTGCCAAAGATTACTTTTTTACAAAAGAATGTGCTTTATTGGATTTGGTTTTTATGTGGTGAAGTGTCTGGTAGTTTGAACAGATGCTTCGTTGCAAACGAAGCATAACAGTTTTTTTAGAGTAAGCATACTATGGAAAACAGGGAAACATTGTTCAAATTTCAATAAAATAGTAATGATTAATAGAAATTCAGGACAGATATATGTAGTTCCGTTAGATTTTAAATTGGGTTACACATTATGTAAGTTTTCAGATTACACCGATGTCGCTCCATTCGATGGCGCATTAGTTTCTGTTTTGAACTTTAGAATTACAGATTTAGAGGACATTCCTTCTGTTGAAAAATTGCACAACTTTGAAGTTCTTTACGGCCCAGTGCCACTAAATAAGTTGCCGAATACAAAAGGAAAAGGTGCGTGGAAATATATCGGAAAGGTAGATGTATCGAATGAATCAATTCCGATTTTTAAGGATACGAATCAAATTATAACGTTATCTAAGGCTATTGACTGGTCAAAAGTTGGTGGGTGGCGAAAACAATATAACTTTCATGAAAGTGAAAATGTTTGCAATTATGAAGAAGTTAGGGGTTTGGAAATGCGCACTCTATATGATATGCGCGGTGTAGGAATACGGGCAACCATGCACTTTCTTTTACTGGATAATAAGCGGGTAGAAGAATACTATGACTTGTCCGTCGAAAAAAACAGAAGACTTTATCTTCAGATGATTAACACTTCTTTTGATAAAAAAGTTGTGGCAAAATATAATAGATCAGTAAAACTTGGATAGTATCGTTCGGCAGGTGAAGAAGGAGAAGTAAAGCACCTTTGCAGGGTGGGCTACTTTTTGTATTGATGCGGCAGCAGTTCAGTCACTTTATTAACCGGATGCTTACGATAAAGCGAACCAAAAAAAGATGAATAAAGAAGAGTGGAAATCTTTCTGGGCAAAAAAGAGTAAAAAGGGTGGAGTAGTCCGATATATAGATCCTAAAAATTCTCGAAATGTTATTCGGCAGATGCCCGGGGACGCTGGTAGCGGATACCCTTCTCAGCAAACGCCTTATGTGAGATATCAAAAAAATGGTTCTTTTTATGACAAAAATGGAAAAAAAAGTTTCGGGTGGAGAAACGCCAGAAGCTCATATTCCTTTAAACGAGTTCGATCAAAATAAAATGCCGAAATTTAATTGACATGATTAATAAGACGGTTTTGAGAAACATTTATAATCATCTTACGGAATTGTCTAGTACAGAGCTACAAATCAGTTATTGGATAAAGGGTGACAAGGGGAAAATATCAAGCTTTATTGAGCTAATAAATAGTTTGGAGGATGATGATTTTAATTTATTTGTCGATAAAGAGGCAAGTGAAATGAATTTATCTGCCGAATTTGCTCGAGAATTGAAGATTCTTCGAGGCCTATTAAATAACTATGACGAATCTAATAAGACTAGAATTGAAATTATTAATGATCCAAAGTGGAAAGAAATAGGTAAACACGCGCAGCATGTCTTAATATACTGGAGAAATGAGATAGGGGATTTGCTAGATGAAGATGCTCCATAATAAAAATCAACAATATTTTTTAATCATTCAATAGGCGGTAGGTCTTTTTCGGTAGGGATTAATCCTTGGACAAGAAAAATTTTCCATGAAGGTCCTGGCGCCATGAAATAGTTTTAGTTATGAATATTCCTTATTTACTTAAAATAAAATTTTTGTTAAGGATTATTGAAAAGTTTGACGTTACGCTTAACGGCATGGAGAGCTAGTTTGCTTTTCCTGTTGATACTATTCTTATGATCGGGCTTTGTGATAACATTGGGTAAGCAGTAAAATGGGCAAAAAGTGAGTGAGGTATTATGCTTGGTTACGAACGATGCATAACTGTAGATTTTTACTCAAAAGACATATTATGTATATCCGGGGATCCGCCGATAATTTAAGAAAAAAGATAGCCTAAGAGCCGAAAAAATCAGCAAGCCACCGAAAAAAAAGTGGCTGGTTGCTCCCCAACACAGCTAGCCTTTAGTCACTTACGAATACGATCCATGAAGCGCGGTTGCAAAAAAGAGGCCCTCTCTACTTTTGAGACAGCCTCTTTAAAATGCAGATAGTAACGTCTGAAAAAATTTAATGATGGTTAATAGGGCGTGCAACTTTGATAGGCGTCAACATCACACAGTTGATACCCCACAAGTCACCACTGGCAGCATCGGTATTAAAGAAATTGTTGAAATTCAGGTTTATATAAGAGCTCAGGTTAGACGGATTGATATCCGGCACCTGTTCACGTAGATTTTCCATTGTTGTAACAGGTTTAGGCTCGGGTGCATAATAATAGAACAGAGGAAGGACATAGGTCGGGCTATTGTTTAGCTGACTTGCGGTAAAGCCTATTTTAACAGATGCTAAAACTTCCTGCACAATATTGATTAAGGGAGCCGGCTGCTTCTCAGAACAAGCTACATTCACCAGGGTACTGTCTTTTGCAATATTAAATTTAAAAAACATCGTACCGCTGAGTTTTACACTCTTGCTTAAGCTGTCATCATAACGGTCGATTTCCCGTTCAAAGAATCGTCTAAAATCTTCTGCATTCTGAATCATCACCTTTGACTGGCTATGTAAGCAGCTAAATGAAAGTAAAATAGCGATACAGGCTATGCTGCTTTTCAGATTATACATCATACTTATTCAGTTTAACTGGGTTAGTCATATCATCTGCATTAATTACACCTTGTTCCCTGATTTCCGGCGGTGTAATTAATGTACGCATTTGTTATTTGGGCGTTGTTAACTCCATAAAGTTGCATACTTAGCTGATCGAAATCCCCGAATGTCCATAAATCACCCAACCCATTGAGGGCGAGTAAAAGGGCTTCGCTTTGAGGTAATCCGAATGCACTTTGCAACAGGTTCTGGGTAGTGGTCGCAAAGTTGTTAAAGATGATTAAATGTTGCGAATAGTTGCTTTGTATGTTTGAATTACCGATTGTGGATATCGCAATATGCAATATCTCATGAGCTATGATCGCCCCCCATGCCTCCTGAGACATTGATTGCCCGCCAAAGGTATAATTATTATTTAGCCTGATCTGCCAGTTATTGGTTCCGGGAATCTGATAGGATTCTCCAGGTACGCCGTTAAGGTTAGTTTCTACAAAGGTCAGGTTAAGAGGGCTGCTAGGGGAAAAATCGTATAATTTACAAATACATGAAGGAGAATTTTGGATTTAAATCGCAGAAAGCTGTGAAAAATTGGCTAAAAGAGAATAATTTAACTCCACATCATGCAGACGGAAAAAATGTAGAATTAATAAATAGTGACTTGCGTGGAAGTATCCCTCATCAGGGAGGAGCGTCTGAATTACGTAACTCAATTGAATAGAATATGGAAGATCAAAAACTAGTTGACAAAATTTCTTCTTTGGGCGGGTTTAATCGAATCGATAAAAAAGTAAGGTACGTTGGTGAAACCAAGTTTGCTTTTAATTCCGATTCTCAGCTTCCTAACAACTATTTGGAAATAGGGAAAAGATATAATTCATTTTCTTTTACTAACTGGGTAAAGGTAAAATTGTTGGAAGATACTCCTATATCAGACGAAGGATACGTAGACGTTGAATGTTTCTATGAAAAAGATGATGCGTATGCTTTAAAAAGTAATTATTTTGACCAGCTTCCTATTGACTTATTACCGATTTTCAGTTCTTTTCCTGGTGATTTAATTTGTTTGAATCTGTCGAGTAAACAATACGGTAAGGTTTATTATTGGGATCATGAAGGGCCTTCTGGCAGTGATACTTTTCTAATTGCACATAGTTTTGATGAATTCGTTTTAAAGTTGGAGGTAGAAGATGAGGAAGAAACGGACAGCAAGCCGATGGGAAAGATTACGAAAGTTACAATGACGAAAGAATTCCTTGATCTTTTGAAGAAAGATGGTTACGGGCCTAAAGATGATAGTAATCCAAAATGACTTTCCTGTTATGAGGCTGTCTCAAAAGTATGAGGCAGCCTTTTTTTATTCGGTTGCCTGATGGAGACTGGTAGTGTCTAAGCTGTTCTCAGGCCCTGTTCTTCTTAGTTTGATATTTTTTACATTTTTAATACAGTTATGCTTAGCTTGTAGCTAAGCATAACTTCGTTTTAAGGTCTGTTGGTCAAAAAAGGTGTTTTTACAGAAATCTTGCCGTTAAAAAGCATTTTTTTGTGATGGATAAACGAGTTGTTTGCCGGAGGAATGCTGGTTCTTTGTGTAAAAAGCATGGATAAGGGCGGATATCAGATACTAAGACAGATAGTATTAATAAATTGTTTTTATTGGAATTTTACAACCAGAGATTACTTTTTTACAAAAAAATGTGGTTTATTGATTTGGTTTTTATCTGAAGAAGTGTCGGATAGTTTGAACAGATGCTTCGTTGCAAACGAAGCATAACAGTTTTTTTAGCGTAAGCATACTACGAAGAACCGAGCATGGTGCTGTAGTTATGAGGTACTGGAAGAAACCATAGTAGTAAAGAAAGGAAGAAAAAACAAAAAAAAATGAATAGAGAGGAATGGAAATCTTTCTGGGCAGGGGTCGCCATTTTCATTGTTATTGTTGTTGTTCCATATTTCTGTCGAAGATCGAAAAGGATAGAAATTGATAAGCATACGGCTTATGCTGTTGGCGTTATAACAAAAAAAACAGGCTCTCTTAAGAATGGCAAACACTGGCATTACAAATTCATGTATAAAGGGAAGGAGTATGAGGAGTATAGGCAAACGGAGGAAGTGTATGACGTGGCAATTGGTGACTTTTATCTAGTTCGGTTCTCGTATAAAGAACCGGATAAAAGCACTATATTATACGAGTATAAAGTAAGACCTGAAATGGCCGCGACGCTGCCAGATACCTTTTGGACACGATTGCCAAAGGATATTGCGGAGTTTCGGCAAAAAAAAATTAGGTTTTGACTAAAAGGGAATTCGGAGGTGAATGGCGGGCTGCTGTCGCAGATTGAAGTACCTTTATACGGCAGCTCCCCTGTTCTCCTTAGTTTGATATTTTTTACATTTTTAATACAGTTATGCTTAGCTTGTAGCTAAGCATAACTTCGTTTTAAGATCTGTTGGTCTAAAAGGTGGTTTTACAGAAATCTTACCGTTAAAAAATCATTTTTTGTGATGGATAAACGAGTTATTTGCCGTAGGAATGCTGGTTCTTTGTGTAAAAAGCATGGATAAGGGCGGATATTAGATACGAAGCCAGGCAACAGTATTAGATTGTTTTTATTGGAATTTTGAAATCAAAGATTACTTTTTTACAAAAAAACGTGGTTTATTGGATTTGGTTTTTATCTGAAGAAGTGTCTGGTAGTTTGAACAGATGCTTCGTTGCAAACGAAGCATAACAGTTTTTTAGAGTAAGCATACTACGGAGAACAGGGCTCCTGATTCTTACTACCGACAGACCTATTGTGTATTATTTGATAATGGAATAAAGACTATTATCTTACAAAAGAATATGCTTTACCGGAGCCGGTTTTTATCTGATGAAATCCCTGGAGATAGAAGCAGATGCTTCAGTCCAAGCGAATCATAACAGTGGAATTATTCGAAGTGAGGAGAATTTAAGACCTTATCAATTAATAGCAAGATGATTACGGTTAATCCAATTTACATTGATGAAGTGCTGGGCCCTCTAATTGGCGGTGCTGATGACGAAGCTTCAATTGATGATTACGGCTATTATAAGTCTGACATAGAGGAAGATGTAAAAAGTTTGGCTAAAGATGTCCTTTTGCCAGACTTTAAAAAACAAAAAGAGCGACTACAGGATGTTACGAAGAACACGCTTGCCTATTATTTAACATATCCTGGGAAAGTGAATTTTGAATCGATTTTTAATTCGCTGCTTCTGCCAATTGAGACGCCTGTAAATGCACAACAATTTTTTCAATGGATATGGGAGGTTTTTTTTGAAGGAGAATCGAAGGATTATATAAAGAAGGAATTTATTGTGGAAGATTTTAATGTAAATGCTCCTCTTGAACTGTTAAAGGAGAAAGATTGAGCGGTTGTGAATTAGAATAGGCGAGATGTATATGAACCTCTGGTCTCCTTAGCGTGTAACTAAACATAATTTCGTTTGAAGGCCCGTTTGTATGATTTTGTGTTTAAAATCTGCTGTCAAAAGCTAAAACGAAGAAAATCAGGGTGTATTAATACCTTTATTGCTCTTCAATATTTCCATCCCTGACTGCCATACACCCATCTGTATAAAATATTTTATGAAAAGAGAATTATTATGGTATAAAATATGTCCTTTTTGCAATCAAGGGCGATTGTTTATCTTCAAGAACCTGGATGCAAACAAACTTTATTTACATTGTGAGGAATGTGAAAGAGGGTACTATGATCCCAGTCAAATAAGTGTAGAAAATTCTTTTTTGACTTTGCAGGAAGACTTTGAAGCGGTTGCCGCAACCTCAGCGGATATCAAGGAGTATGGATGGGGTGAATTGGAGATAAATGCATAGGTTTTTTATAAGGGATTGAAACCGAAGATGTGGTTGTTTGTAGATCGTAATGTATTTGAAATAATTCGCCATGAATATTGGTAAAGATATTTGTAGGACTCAAACGATAGAAAATGATAGAAATCATTGTTCCGGATTTTGTTGCTATAAAAATGGATAAGGTTTCGAGTGAAGAAAGATATCTTTCTTTCGAAATAAATGTAGGTATAGAACTGGTAACTTTTTCCGGGAAGAAAGAAATACAACTTAATTCAGTATGATTTGAGCAGAAATCCTGGGATGAATTCAATTTCTGGCTTGGAAATTTTGAAAATTCGGGCAGTGCAATTCTTTCTGATATGAGTGAGAGGCTAAAGATTAAGATAACCAGGGAGGAGCAATGTATTTATTTTTATTTGTCGGGGCAGGAGAAATTTGCAAATGATGAGTTTGGATTTCAGTATAAGCGTAGCATTGATAGAGGCGATTTGGAGGTGATTGCTGCGGCGTTTAGGCGTTTATGAGGTTAGTTTTACGATAAAATGGATCCGGGAAATATTTTTCAGTCTTCCTTCTTTCGCTAATTTTTATCTTTTTTAATACTGGGTAGGCTTAGCTTGTGCCTAAGCATGATTGCATTTGAGTTTCAGGCAGGGATAATTTCAAAGAATGGGTGTATTTTTAAAAAACAAACAGTAAGCAAAAAACATTTTTTCCGAATCTCTGAATAACGTATAAATGCCTGAAATAGCTCCTCACGAAAACTAAAATATACTTTCGATTAGTTTTTTGAGTTGAACGAATAAAAAGTCGATATGCAAATGATCAATGAAGCTATTAAGAAAATAGTTGTTGAAAATTATCATGGCGATGAAGACAGTTTGCAGAATACAATTAGCTTAATAAAGATAGCAGGGTATTCCCAAATGGATACTCTAAAAGCATTAATATGCGAACTTGATTTGCCTATCGGAGAAGCTGATTCGATAATATTAAACTCGAAGGCGTGGGCAGAAGAAAAGGATGATAATTTGAGATTTCGCCACGAATTAGGCGAAAGCTTAGAGGAATAGAGGGCAGATGGCCGTTTTTCTTTTCAGTGTACTCCTGATACCCCCTCTTCCTTATAATTTGACACATGTAAAAGAAGTCTTTGGCTTTATTTTCGTTCAAATTTATCTATCAGTGAATTTAATAAGTTTAATTGTTCTTTTGTAATTAGTCCAGCTTGTTGTGCTGGTATCATCATATCAATTACGTAATCAAGTTCAGATTGATTGGATATCTTATTTTTCTTTAAAATCTTTTCAAGTTTATTTGTCCTGTTAATATCAATTCCTTTCTGTTTTAGTTCTTTCCAAAAAAAGGAAACAGCTTCTCCTGATGATTCTTGAAAATAAATTAATGCGTCGTTCTTTATGTAGGTTAGACTTTTTATATTTTTGTATTCTGGCTTTGGGTTTGTTGCATTGCTTTTTAATTCCACATAAGTATTGACGAATTGATTTAAATGTGAGGAGTCGAATTCTTTAGGAGGGTATTTTCTTATTGCATCAATAGCGGTATCAATTATTGTTACAGTTTTATTTACTTCGGCAGTGTAATTATCTTTTGTCATTTTGAAAGCATTAAGGTTAAAATTCTATTCAGCTTTTTACAAGGCTTAGAGTTTTGCAGATTTAATCAAACCGTCAATAGTTTAAAGAATGTCTTACTTGTCTTTATCATGTGAGGCAAAAATATCAGTCCGTTTTATAAGGCAATGAGAGTGTTACAAAAAGTGTGTCAGTTTGAAGTTTTGTAACTTTAAAACTAACAC
>ERZ778022.992-NODE-992-length-46761-cov-276.485398_pt1 | contig 46761 bp, 57 predicted proteins | sample MGYA00375752_ERZ778022 | MGnify/ENA primary metagenome ERZ778022 (study PRJEB29350, sample SAMN05389826) | bioreactor metagenome | isolation source: Thiocyanate bioreactor | place: South Africa: University of Cape Town | collected 2014-04-04 ...
CTGCGCGGCATGATGCTCACGGGCCGGCATCTGTTCGCCCGCAAGATCACGGTGCAGTTTCCCGAGGAAAAAACGCCGCAATCCCCGCGTTTCCGCGGTCTACACGCACTGCGTCGCTACCCCAATGGCGAGGAGCGCTGCATCGCCTGCAAGCTGTGCGAAGCGGTTTGCCCGGCGCTCGCCATCACCATCGAGTCGGAAAAGCGTGTCGACGGCACGCGCCGCACCACGCGCTACGACATCGACCTGACCAAGTGCATTTTCTGTGGCTTCTGCGAGGAGTCCTGCCCGGTCGATTCCATCGTCGAAACGCGAATACTCGAATACCACGGCGAGAAACGCGGCGACCTCTACTACACCAAGCCCATGCTGCTCGCGATCGGCGACCAGTACGAAGAACAGATCGCACGCGACCGCGCTGATGACGCCAAGTACCGCTGAAACCAGACAATGACCTATACGACCGCGATTTTCTATTTCTTCGCCGCCATCCTGGTGTTTGCCGGGTTGCGAGTCATCACCGCGCGCAACCCGGTCCACGCCGCGCTCTACCTCGTGCTGGCGTTCTTCACCGCGGCCGGACTGTGGATGCTGCTGGAAGCCGAATTCCTCGCCATCACGCTGGTGCTGGTCTACGTGGGGGCGGTGATGGTGCTGTTCCTGTTCGTGGTGATGATGCTCGACATCAACCTGGAAAAATTGCGCGAGGGCTTCTGGGATTACCTGCCGCTGGCGGGTTTCGTCGCCGTGCTGCTGGTGATCGAAATGGCGCTGATTCTCGGCAGCCGCCACTTTGGCCTGGAAGTCATGGGCGCACCCGCACCGCATGCCGCCGATTACAGCAATACCAAGGAGCTCGGGCGCGTACTGTACACCGAGTATGTCTATGCGTTCGAGCTCGCTGCGGTGATCCTGCTGGTGGCGATCGTTGCCGCCATTGCGCTGACACTGCGCCGCCGCAAGGACAGCAAGTACATCGACCCCGCCGAGCAGGTGAAGGTCAGGCGCAATGACCGTCTGCGGATCGTCAGGATGGAAGCGGTCAAAACGCAGGCCACGCAGAAGCCGGGCGCAGGGGAGGGCGGCGCATGATTTCTTTATCGCATTATCTGGTGCTGGGCGGCATCCTGTTCGCCATCAGCGTGCTGGGCATCTTTCTCAACCGCAAGAACGTGATCATCCTGCTGATGGCGATCGAGCTGATGCTGCTGGCGGTGAACATGAACTTCATCGCGTTTTCGCATTACCTCGGCGATATCCACGGCCAGATCTTCGTCTTCTTCATCCTTACCGTCGCCGCGGCCGAATCCGCCATCGGCCTGGCGATCCTGGTGGTGCTGTTCCGGAATCTCCACACGATCAACGTCGATGACCTCGACCACCTGAAAGGCTGATGCGCGTGGACATGCAGACGCTCTATCTCGTCGTGCCGCTGGCGCCGCTGTTCGGCGCGATCGTCGCCGGCCTGTTCGGCAGGCTGGTCGGCCGCACCGGCGCCCACGTCGTCACCATCGCCGGCGTGGCGGTGTCGTTCGTCGCCTCGGTGCTGGTGTTCCAGGACGTGCTTGCCGGCCACACTTTCAACGGCACCGTCTACACCTGGATGACGCTGGGTGATTTGCATTTCGAGGTGGGCTTTCTGGTCGACGCGCTGACGGCGATGATGATGCTGGTCGTCACCTTTGTCTCGCTGATGGTGCACGTCTACACCATCGGCTACATGCACGACGATCCGGGCTATCAGCGCTTCTTCAGCTATATCTCGCTGTTCACCTTCTCGATGCTGATGCTGGTGATGAGCAACAACTTCCTGCAGCTGTTCTTCGGCTGGGAAGCGGTGGGACTGGTGTCCTACCTCCTGATCGGCTTCTGGTACACCAAGGAAACGGCGATCTACGCCAACCTCAAGGCCTTCCTGGTCAACCGGGTCGGCGACTTCGGCTTCATCCTCGGCATCGGTCTGGTGCTGGCGCATTTCGGCTCGCTCGATTACGCCACGGTGTTCGCCAAGGCACCGTCGCTCGCGCGTGAAACCGTGACGTTGTGGCCGGAGGCGCCATGGAGCCTGATGACCGTGATCGGCATCCTCCTGTTCATCGGCGCGATGGGCAAGTCGGCACAGTTCCCGCTGCACGTCTGGCTGCCCGACTCGATGGAAGGCCCGACACCGATTTCCGCGCTGATCCATGCGGCGACGATGGTGACCGCCGGCATCTTCATGGTCGCGCGCATGTCGCCACTGTATGAGCTGTCCGACACGGCGCTGAGCTTCATCATGGTGATCGGCGCGATCACTGCCTTGTTCATGGGCTTCCTCGGCATGGTGCAGAACGACATCAAGCGCGTGGTGGCCTATTCGACCCTGTCGCAGCTCGGCTACATGACGGTCGCGCTCGGCGCGTCGGCCTATTCGGTCGCGGTATTCCATCTGATGACGCATGCCTTCTTCAAGGCCCTGCTGTTCCTGGCCGCCGGTTCGGTGATCATCGCCATGCACCATAACCAGGACATCCGTTACATGGGTGGCCTGAAGAAATACATGCCGATCACCTGGGTGACCTCGCTGATCGGATCGCTGGCGCTGATTGGCACGCCTTTCCTGTCGGGCTTTTATTCCAAGGAAAGCATCATCGAAGCGGCCAAGGTGTCGCATCTGCCGGGCGCGGGCTTCGCCTATTTCGCCGTGCTGGCGGGCGTGTTCGTCACCGCCTTCTATTCCTTCCGCATGTATTTCCTGGTATTCCACGGCAAGGAACGTTTCCATCAAGGGCATGGGCATGGCAACGAGCCCGACGCCCATCACGGTCATGACGGCCCGCCGCACGAAACGCCGTGGGTGGTCACCGGCCCCTTGCTCGCGCTGGCGCTGCCCTCGCTGGCGATCGGCTACATGACCATCGAACCGATGCTGTTCGGCGACTTTTTCGGCAGCGCGATCTACGTTGCCGACCGCCATCCGGTGATGCACGAACTGAATCAGGAATTCCACGGTGCCATGGAAATGGGGCTGCATGCATTGGCGACGCTGCCGTTCTGGCTGGCCGTGGCTGGCGTCGGCCTGTCGGCATTCTTCTACCTCAAGCGCCCGGACATTCCGGCGGCCATTGCGCAGCGCTTCAGCTTCCTGCACCGGATGCTGCTCAATAAATATTGGTTCGACGAACTCTACAGCTGGGTCTTCGCCAAAGGCGCACGTGCGCTCGGCGGTGGCTTGTGGCGGCGCGGCGACCAGAACGTCATCGACGGCTTTTTCGTCAACGGGTCGGCGCATCTGGTCGAACGTTTCTCGCGCCTGGTCAAGGCCTTCCAGTCGGGCTACATCTACCACTACGCCTTCGCCATGCTGATCGGGGTGTTTGCCCTGGTGACGTGGTTTGCGCGCTTGAACTGAGCCATGCTGAACAACTTCCTTTCCCTCGTCATCTGGGTCCCGATTCTGGCCGGGGTGATCGTGATTGCCACCGGCTCCGACCGCAACGCGGCACTCGCACGCTGGCTGGCACTGGCCGGTGCGCTGCTGGGCCTGATCGTGGCGATTCCGCTGGCCAGCGGATTCGACACCACTACCTCGGCGATGCAGTTCGTCGAGAAGGCCGCGTGGATCCCGGCGTTCAACATCCATTACCATCTGGGCGTCGACGGCATCTCGATGCCGCTGATCCTGCTGAACAGCTTCGTTACCGTGCTGGTGGTGATCGCGGGCTGGCAGGTGATCCAGGACAAGGTGGCGCAGTACATGGCGGCCTTCCTCATCATGTCCGGCCTCATCAACGGGGTGTTCGCGGCGCTCGACGGCATCCTGTTCTATGTCTTTTTCGAAGGCATGCTGATCCCGCTGTACCTGATCGTCGGCGTTTGGGGCGGGCCGAACCGCGTCTATGCCGCGTTCAAGTTCTTCCTCTACACGCTGCTCGGCTCGCTGCTGATGCTGGTGTCGATGATCTATCTCTATTTCCAGTCCGGCGGCAGCTTCGACATTCAGACCTGGCATACCACCGCGCTCGGCATGACGGCCCAGTCGCTGATGTTCTTCGCCTTCCTGCTGGCGTTCGGCGTCAAAGTGCCGATGTGGCCGGTGCACACCTGGTTGCCCGACGCCCACGTCGAGGCCCCCACCGGCGGCTCGGTCGTGCTGGCGGCCATCACGCTCAAGGTCGGCGCCTACGGCTTCCTGCGTTTCATCCTGCCGATCCTGCCGGACGCCAGCCACGAATTCGCCTGGTTCGTCATCATGCTGTCGCTGATCGCGGTCGCCTACATCGGCCTCGTCGCCCTGGTGCAGGCCGACATGAAAAAGCTCATCGCCTATTCGTCGATTGCGCACATGGGTTTCGTCACCCTCGGCTTCTTCCTGTTCAATCCACTCGGCCTGGAGGGCGGCTTGGTGCAGATGATCTCGCATGGCTTCGTCTCCGCCGCACTGTTCCTCTGCATCGGCGTCATGTACGACCGGCTGCATTCGCGCCAGATCAAGGACTACGGCGGCCTGGTGAACAGAATGCCGGTATTCGCTGCGCTCTTCATGCTGTTCGCCATGGCCAACGCGGGCCTGCCGGCCACCAGCGGATTCGTCGGCGAATTCATGGTCATCATGGCCTCAACCCAGGTCAATTTCTGGTTCGCTTTCATCGCAGCCACCACGCTGATTTGGGGCGCAGCCTACACGCTGTGGATGTACAAACGCGTGGTGTTCGGCAGTGTCACCAACCCGCACGTCGAGGAAATGCGCGACCTCAACGCGCGCGAGGTCCTGCTGCTCGGCGTGCTCGCCATCCTTGTGCTGGCCATGGGGCTCTATCCCAAGCCGTTCACCGATGTCATGCATGTGTCGGTAGTCGACCTGTTGGCGCATGTCGCCCGAAGCAAACTGCCTTAAGGTTCAAAAATGCGCCACGCCCTTATGCAATTCGCGCCTGTTTTTCCTGAGATGTTCGTGTTGGCCATGGTCTCGCTGATCCTGGTGGTCGACGCTGCAGCCAGCGATGGAAAACGTTATCTGGCCTACCTTCTTTCACTTGTCACGCTGGCTGGAGCGGCCTTTCTTACCCTCCGTGATTTTTCCACCCTGCCAGTGCTGACGCTGGGCGGGCTGTTCATCGACGATCCGCTGTCCGACGTGCTGAAGCTGTTTCTCTACCTGACGGTCGCGGTGGTGCTGGTGTATTCGCGCGATTACCTGCGTCAGCGTGGGCTCTACAAGGGCGAGTTCTTCGTGCTGGCGTTGTTCGCGCTGCTGGGCATGATGGTGATGGTGTCGGCCAGCCATTTCCTGACGCTATACCTCGGCCTCGAACTGCTGTCGTTGTCGCTCTATGCCATGGTTGCGTTGCAGCGTGACTCCAGCGTGGCAACCGAGGCTGCGATGAAATATTTTGTGCTGGGTGCGCTGGCGTCGGGCATGCTGCTCTATGGCATGTCGATGGTCTACGGCGTCACCGGTTCGCTGGGTCTGGGGGATATCGCCATCGCCCTGCAGGACGGCACGGACCTGCGCATCCCGCTGGTGTTCGGCATCGTCTTCATCGTGGCGGGCCTGGCGTTCAAGCTTGGCGCGGTGCCGTTCCATATGTGGATACCCGACGTCTATCATGGCGCGCCGACTGCGATGACGTTGTTCATCGGCTCCGCGCCCAAGATCGCCGCATTTGCCTTCGTGATCCGTATTCTGGGACAGGGGCTGGAATCGCAAGTGAGTGATTGGCGCGGCATGCTGGTGATCCTGGCGGTATTGTCGATGGCGCTTGGCAACATCGCGGCCATTGCGCAAAGCAACCTGAAGCGGATGCTTGCCTATTCGACCATTTCGCACATGGGCTTCATGTTGCTGGGCATCCTCGCCGGTTCGCAGAACGGCTATGGCGGCGCGATGTTCTATGTACTGGCGTACGCGCTGATGAGTCTGGGCGGTTTCGGCATGATTCTGCTCTTGTCGCGAGCCGGTTTCGAGGCAGATCGGCTGGAGGACTTCAAAGGCCTGAACCGCCGTAGCCCGTGGTTGGCGTTCATGATGCTGCTGCTGATGTTCTCGATGGCTGGCGTGCCGCCAACCGTGGGATTCTATGCCAAGCTGTCGGTGTTGCAGGCCGTAGTCGAGATCGGCTATGTGTGGCTGGCGGTGGCGGCAGTGCTGTTTTCGCTGATCGGCGCGTTCTACTATTTGCGCATCGTCAAACTGATGTACTTCGACGCGCCGCACGATGCGGTCCCGATTGCAGCGAGCCCCGATGCCCGTGTCGTCATGTCGATCAACGGACTGGCCATTCTGGCGCTGGGGATCATGCCGCAGCCGTTGATGGCAGTATGCATCCACGCCATCCGTGCGTCTTTCTGAACCGGAATATTTGAACCAAATCGTGCCGGGGTGGGTCTGCTCCGGCGTTATCTAGCTTTTCGGATCCACCGTGAATTTCTCGACTACCCTGCTGCTGATCCTGGCGTTCATCGCTGCCAACCTACCTTTCCTCATCGAGCGGATCTTCTTCGTCATACGGCCCAAAGCAGGCGCGAAAAATTTTGCCTGGCGGCTGTTGGAACTGGTGGTGCTGTTTTTCGTGGTGGGGGGCATCGCGCGCCTGTTGGAAGGCAAGCTCGGCGATATTCAGCATCAGGACTGGGAGTTCTATGCGGTCAACGCCTCGCTATTCGTGGTGTTTGCGTATCCCGGCTTCGTCTACCGCTATCTGTGGCGGCGTCGCGGCGCATAGGCGCATAGGAATGGACACACTGGAATTCAAACTGCGCGGCGAACACGTCGCGCTTTGCGATCTGCTCAAACTCAGTGGTATCGCCGACAGCAGCGGGCAGGGCAAGCACCTGATCGCCAACGGCGATGTTACCGTCGACAGCCAGCCCGAAAGCCGCAAGACGGCGAAAATCCGAGCGAACCAGACGGTGCGGTGCCTAGGGCAGACCGTTCGGGTCGTGGCCAGCCAAGCGTAGTCTTAAGCGAGAATCCAAGTCCGATCCACTACGGGCCGTCTTTTCTGAAAAGATCGACCCGGATGGGCATATGGAAAGTTGCCCCGCTTGGCGACATATGGCGATTGAATCCCGAGCGTACGGTTTCGTGAAGCGCAGGAGATAAACGATGCTCGGTGTGGGTCACCTTAAGTATCCGATTCTCGAACTGGCTGAAATCGTCGAAGTGCATCGGTTGCAGAAAGAAAGTCTGTGATACGAGCGATAGCCGCTGAGTTGTAACGGCTTTCATTTCTGCCGCGAAAGCGGCTTCCCTCACCACTTTCTCGTCGTGGAACAGCCGCAGGATCTCGTTGAAGTCGCCGGCATAGACGGGTTCCGAGATGTATGCCAGGCCACCCGGTTTCAATACCCTGTGGATCTCGGAGAAGGTATCGTCCATCCGTTCGATCGGAACGTGGTGCAGAGATTTGAACATCAGGACGATGTCGACGCTCGAATCGTCTGCCGGGATGCTTTCTGCACCGCCAAACGCGAATTGGACGTTGCCCGGTTTTTCCGCTGCCTGATTTTCGGCGAGCTGCATGACATCCACTTCCAGGGCAAGCACCGAGGCAGCCGTTTGGGCGACCAGGCGGGTCTTCTCCGCCTTGCCGCAACCGAGTTCAAGCACTTTTGCGCCAGGCAGCGGCAGGCATTCCTTGAGGATGTCGCCTTCATCGGCAATGCGAAGGGCATTCGGGTCTGCAATACGCATTTCGCTGGCTTCCATGTCGTGGTCTCGATTGCGTAATCCGGTGTTGATCGTACAGGTCTAAGGCCGATCGGGCAGTCCATGCTGCGGGTTGGGTATGCCAAGTTATCCTGATACGCGGTTTACAGGAAGCAGAAGGTATAACGCCCGGAATCGAAATCGACAGCCAGGCGCGCCCCACGGTTGAGCGCATAGTCCCAGGATCCTTTTGTGGCGCAGCCTTCGTGACATTCGCTTACCCCGGCCGGCGATTCGAGATCGCGCTCGCGATCGTACCAGCTCAACAACATGGTGTCGTCCCCTAGGTGATGGAGGGCGATGGCCGTCGCCAATTTGAGCGCGGCATTGAAGTCGAGATCGAGCTCAGCGGTATCGAGGCGAAGCGACTTCATGGCGAGGTATCCGTCAGTGCCTTCAAGGCATAAAGCATGTCGAGCGCCGCCTTTGGCGTGAGGGTGTCTGGGTCGAGTTCGCGCAACTGGTCGAGCGCAGGATGGGGAGGCGGCACGTCGTTGGGGAGATGGGCGGCAAACAGGTCGCCTTGCGGGCCAGGCTGCAGCTGTGCGTCCTCGAGTTCGCGCAGATGGCGCCGCGCAGCATGGATCACCGGGCTGGGTACGCCGGCGAGCCGGGCGACCTGGATGCCGTAGCTCTGCGATGCCGGGCCTTCTTCCACCGCATGCAGGAACACCAGGTCGGCACCGTGCTCCTTGGCGTCGAGATGCACGTTGGCGAGTTGACGGAACTCCTGTGCCAGTTGGGTCAGCTCGAAATAGTGGGTGGCGAACAGGGTGAACGCACGGGTGGCGGTCACCAGGTGACGCGCGACCGCCCAGGCCAGTGCGAGGCCATCGAAGGTGGAGGTGCCGCGACCGATCTCGTCGAGCAGGACGAGACTGTTGGCGCTGGCGTTATGCAGAATATGCGCGGTTTCGGTCATCTCGACCATGAAGGTCGAACGTCCGCCCGCCAGGTCGTCGGAAGCGCCGATGCGGGTGAAAATCTGGTCGATGTCGCCGATTTTCGCCGAGCTGGCCGGCACCCACAGCCCGCAGCAGGCCAGCAGTGCAATCAGCGCCGCTTGCCGCATGTAGGTCGATTTGCCGCCCATGTTGGGGCCGGTGATCAGCAGCATCTGCCGCGTACGGTTGAGTGTGACGTCATTGGCGATGAAGTGGTCGACTTGTGCCTCGACCACGGGATGACGGCCGCCACGAATGAGGATGCCCGGCTCACCGGTGTAATCGGGCGCACATAGTTTCAACGAAGCGGCGCGTTCAGCCTGGCTCGCCAGCACGTCGATCTCGGCCAGCGCGGCGGCAATTGTGAGCAACGCCGGCACATGCGGCGTCAGCGTTTCCAGCAGCGCCTCGAATAATGCTTTTTCGCGTGCCAGCGCCCGGTCCTGTGCCGACAGCGCCTTGTCTTCGAAGGCCTTCAGCTCCGGCGTGATGTAGCGCTCTGCATTCTTGAGCGTCTGCCGGCGGCGGTAATCGTCCGGCACGTTTTCCGATTGCGCGCGGCTGACTTCGATGTAGAAACCGTGCACCTTGTTGTATTCGACCTTGAGGCTGCCGATACCTGAGCGCGCGCGTTCGCGGGTTTCCAGTTCGAGCAGGAAGGCGCCCGCGTCGCGCGTCAGGGCGCGCAACTCGTCGAGTTCGGCGTCGTACCCATCGGCGATGACGCCGCCTTCGCGCAACACGCTGGCGGGTTCGGATTGGATGGCTTGCGCGAGCAGGGCATGCAGGTCGGGACGGGCGGCGAGTCGGGATTGCAGTGCCGACAGGTGTGCGTGGTCGTCGGGCAGCGCGGCGGCAAGTTCGGGCAGCTGCGCCAGGGTGTCGCGCAGGCCCGACAGGTCGCGCGGACGGGCGCTTTTCAGGGCGATGCGGCCACTGATCCGCTCCACGTCGGCGCAGCTTTTCAGTAGCCGGGTAAGGGTGGCGGCGGTGTCGGACAGTTCGGCGAGCACGCCGATGGCATCGCGCCGCTGGATCAGGATTCCGCGGTCGCGCAGCGGATGGTGTAGCCAGTGGCGCAACAGGCGTGTCCCCATGCCGGTGGCGGTGGTATCGAGCACCGACAGCAGGGTCGGCGCCGCTTCGCCGCGCAGGGTTTCGGTGAGTTCCAGATTGCGGCGCGTGGCGGCGTCGAGCTGCACGAAGTCGTTGTCGCGTTCGGCGTGAATGGCCTGGATATGCGGTAGCGCAGTACGTTGCGTACTCTGGATATAGTCGAGCAGCGCGCCCGCGGCGGCGATGCTCAAAGCCAGATCGGCCACACCGAAGCCGGTGAGATCGCGACTGCCGAATTGCTGCGCCAGGCGGGTCTGTGCGCCGTCCGCATCGAATTGCCACGGTGCCAGCCGACGTACCGCACAGGCGGTGCCCTCAAGAATGAAGTCGTCTGGCGCGAGAATTTCCGCTGGGCGCACCCGCGCCAGCAGGGCGGGCAGGGCTGTGGCGTGGATTTCGGTGACCTGGAAGCGCCCGGCGGCGAGATTGAGCCAGGCGATACCGAGCCTGGCTGGACCGGGCGCGATCGCCAGAATCAGTGTGTCGCGTGTTTCGTCCAGCAGGCCCGAATCGGTCAGCGTACCTGGCGTCACGATGCGCGTGACCTGACGTTCGACCGGACCTTTCGACGTTGCAGGATCGCCCACCTGCTCGGCAATCACCACCGATTCGCCCAGTTTCAGCAACCGTGCCAGGTATTGCTCGACACTGTGATAAGGCACGCCGGCCATCTTGATCGGCGCGCCCGCCGAGGCGCCGCGCGTCGTGAGCGTGATGTTGAGGAGTCGCGCCGCTTTTTCGGCATCCTCGAAGAACAGCTCGTAGAAGTCGCCCATGCGGTAGAACAGCAGCATGTCGGGATGGTGTGCCTTGATCCCGAGGTACTGCTGCATCATCGGCGTGTGCGTAGACAATCCTTCTTTATTCATCAAAATCAGTTATTTATGTTGTTTTATTATTTTTATTGGGGCAAATTTGGGGCAATTTGAACGAGTTTTTTCATGCCCTGCCAGATGCGCCCCAGCTCTCTGGGGGACTCCGAATCTATCCAGCGGCCATAGACTTTCACGAGCATCGAGTAGTCACTGTGCCCCATCTGGTTGGCAATGAAGGCAAGGTTGCCCCGCGCGGTGAGGTTCCAGCAGGCGTAGGTGTGGCGGGTCTGATAAGGCGGGCGATGCCGTACCTCGGCGCGCCTGGTCAGGTTGCTCCATTTGGTGTTCCAAGCGCTTGGCACGTACCACGCATTTACATCGGTCTTGCGTGCCTGCGTCTTCGGCGACAACAACAGCCGTGCGCGATCAACGCGAGACTCATGACGATTCAGCCAGACTTCCAAGTCCATCGCATCGCGCGTCAATGCATCTTCGATTAGTACCTTGAGTGCAGCTTGAGCCGGCGGGAACAGCAGGATGGTACGCTCCTTGTTCGTCTTCGGAATCTTGAATGTCAGCGACTGTGTGACTGAGCGCCTCACTGTCAGCTTGCTTAGGTCGGTGGCAATGTCCTCCACAGCGAGCCCGCACAACTCGCCCGGCCGCAGACCTGTGTAGAACGCGAGTGTCACCGAGGCTGCGTCCACTGGGTGCAGGCAACCCTTCGTGATTAGCGCGTTGTACTCCTGATAGGTGAACGGGTCCGGATCCTTGTTGCTCTTGGTGAAGCGCGTGCAGTGCTTGGCCAAGTCTTCTGCGCAGAAGTGGTTCTGTTCGCACCAGTAGAGAAAGCCCGCGAATGTAGCTAGGTAGTGGTTTACCGTTGAGACGGCCCGCGTCTCGATCAAGTCAACGCGCAATTGCTGGATGTCTGCCGGGATCAGGGCATCGGCCAGACGGTTCCGTCCGATGGTGTTGAGGCAGGCATTGAGCGCTACCTGGTAGCGGTTCTGTGTTTCGGCAGTGATGTCCACTGCCTTGAGTGGCATGTACCGTTCGGACAGGTCGCCGAGCCGCTTGCTTGCCGTGCCAGCTTGGTCGCCTTGCCGAGAATGAGGGAAAAACTCAGACTCGTCGTAGGCCCCCGTCTTGAGCGCATACATGGCGGCGCTGCGAAGACGAGACGCATGTTTCAGGTTTGCCTTGGTCGGCTCGATACCCAGCGTGTGGCGATGGCGCACTCCCTTGTGCATGAACACCACGCGAATCGACTTTCCATGCACTTCGATGCCCGGAAGATTGCTGCTTATCACGGTATCCATCTGCGCCGCCATCATCACCCTCCCGAAATTACTCCTGATTGTTTCTGTCGCTGGCTTGTTGCTTGCATTTTTCTCGTCCGGTTTTGAGCTTGAACAGTTCAAACAGTCCGGGGTGCATCTTGCGATCTCCGGCCTCCCACTGCTGCCAAGTACGCAACGATGCATGTACCACGCCACCGGCTTCCGTTTGCGTCAAACCTGCTGCGGTTCTGGCCGCCCGAATGTCATCAGGCTCTGGGGGCGTGGCAGTTGTCGAAGCCGAAATGTTGTTGCGCCGGTTGAGCGAGTGAGGCATGGTGTGGGTCTATGGGCGCCATCACGCTTGGCAGGACAAGGCGTCCTGCGTCGACCGTTGGCAATAAAATAATTATACGCTCATTGAGCGTATTAGACAACGGCACCGCCGCAGAATTGCTCCAAGCAGGAAAGCGCACCAAGGGGCTAACGTGAACGACTGACCGGCATCAATGCGCAGCCAGTTGCCTGCCGCTCTCCACCCAGCGCTCAAACTCTTCCAAGTTCACAAAAATGCGGCCATCCGGCGCTTTGCGCCAGATACGGCCTTGCGGCCAAGTTCCATTCTTGACCTTGTGGCGCACCGCGTCTTCGCTGTATCCGGTGATCTCTGCCAATCGGTTGATCAGCACCCATCGACTTGGGTTGCTCATGTTTCGCTCCGTGGGTGCGCCGGTTCAGCTCGGATTGAGGCTGTCATCGGCAATTTCACGTCTGTTGATATGGTCTCGCCGACCTCCGTTTCCGAAAACCCGCTCGGGCGTGCATGGGCGTACGCCGGGCGTGGGTGGTAATTGCGCATTCACATTCAGGCCAAGCTGGTGTTTGAGGCAGAGTCGAATGTCTGAGCGCTAGTGATTCGATGCGGGTTTCGGCCGTGATGCTGGCTCTCCTTTCGCGGCCGATTTTCTGAATCCCCGATCCCGCGCCATATACGCTTCGAGCATGTGCGGGGTCAAAGACGTGTCCTGACGCAGCACGAAGCGCCGCCAGTAGTCGAAGGCGTGATAACTCAATCCCTGCGCTGCGCAATACGCCCGCTGCGTCTGCACGATCGCCATCCACGCCGCAACATGATCGATCCACACTTGGCGCTTGATCGCGCTGCTTGCTGCGCCAGAGGCAATCGCCGGTCAGGTTGATGTTATCGACGCCGTGGCCGTTGCCACGCAGCACATGCGCCGCCCGCTCCAGATGACCGTGTTCCACAACACGACAGCCGCTGTCACCAGGTTGAGGCCGCTGGCTGCTGATTTCTGGGTGCCGGGCATCAATCGTAGACGGGAAAGCGTTTTGTCAGCGCCGCCACCTGCTCTCGCACACGCGTAATGTTCGCCTCATCGTGCTGGTTATCTAGCACGTCGGCAATCAGGTTGCCGACGTGGCGCGCTTCCTCTTCCTTGAAGCCGCGCGTGGTCATGGCTGGCGAACCGAGGCGGATGCCCGAAGTGATGAAGGGCTTTTCCGGATCATTGGGAATGGCATTCTTGTTGACCGTGATGTGCGCGTCGCCGAGGATTTTCTCGGCCTCCCTGCCGGTGATCTTCTTGGCCCGCAGGTCCACGAGCATCACATGGCTTTCGGTGCGGCCCGAGACGATGCGCAGGCCGCGCGCGATCAACGTTTCAGCCAGCACGGCTGCGTTCCGGACGACCTGCTGCTGATAGGTCTTGAATTCGGGTGCAAGAGCTTCCTTGAAGGCCACGGCCTTGCCGGCAATCACATGCATCAGCGGGCCGCCCTGAAGGCCGGGAAAGATGGCCGAGTTGATGGCCTTCTCGTGCTCGGCCTTCATCAGGATCACGCCGCCACGCGGACCACGCAGGCTCTTGTGGGTGGTGGTGGTGACGAAATCAGCATGCGGCACCGGGTTCGGGTAGACGCCAGCAGCGATCAGCCCTGCATAGTGGGCCATGTCCACCATGAAATAGGCGCCGATGGATTTGGCGACGCGGGCGATACGCTCAAAGTCGATGCGCAGCGCGAAGGCGGAGGCGCCGGCGATAATCAGCCTGGGCTTCTTCTCGTAGGCCAGCTTTTCGAGGGCTTCGTAGTCGATGTCTTCCTGGGCATTGAGGCCATAGCTGACGACGTTGAACCACTTGCCGCTCATATTGAGCGCCATGCCGTGGGTAAGATGGCCGCCCTCGGCCAGGCTCATCCCCATTATGGTGTCGCCCGGCTTGAGCACGGCAAAGAACACACCCTGGTTAGCCTGCGAGCCAGAGTTAGGCTGCACGTTGGCGGCCTCGGCGCCGAACAGTTGCTTGACGCGATCGATGGCGATCTGCTCGACGATATCGACGCATTCGCAGCCACCGTAGTAACGCTTGCCGGGATAACCCTCGGCATACTTGTTGGTCAGTTGCGAGCCCTGGACGGCCATCACGGCCGGTGAGGTGTAGTTCTCCGAAGCGATCAACTCGATGTGGTCTTCCTGACGCTGATTTTCTTTCTCGATGGCGGCGAATATCTCGGGGTCGATCTGATCGACCGTGTAGCGATTGCGCTCGAACATGGCTTGTCCTTGTGGAAAAATGAATCCCGAGACGGGCTCGGGATGTTTGGATGGCCCAGCTTCAAGCCGATGCGCGCAGGGTCTTGGCGGCAGCCACCATATTAGTCAAAGCGGGGATGACCTCCGGCCATTGGCGGGTCTTCAGGCCGCAGTCCGGGTTCACCCACAGACGCTCGGCCGGAATTCGCTCCGCAGCTTTCTTCATCAACTTCACGATGTGCTCTTGCGTCGGGATGTTCGGCGAGTGGATGTCGTAGACCCCCGGTCCGATCTCATTCGGGTACTTGAAATCGTCGAAGACATCAAGCAACTCCATATCCGAACGCGAGGTCTCGATGGTGATCACGTCAGCGTCCATGTCGGCGATGGACGCGATGATGTCGTTGAACTCCGAGTAGCACATGTGGGTGTGGATCTGGGTTTCATCCTGCACACCGTTGGCGGTAATGCGGAAGGATTCAACCGCCCAGTCCAGGTAACGTTTCCACTGCGACTTGCGCAGGGGCAAACCTTCGCGCAGGGCAGCCTCGTCGATCTGGATCACCTGCACACCAGCTTTCTCCAAGTCCAGTACTTCCTCGCGTATGGCCAGCGCGAGCTGGTAGCAGGACACCGAACGCGGCTGATCGTCGCGGACGAAGGACCAGTTCAGGATGGTGACCGGACCGGTCAACATGCCCTTCATCGGTTTGGCGGTCAGCGACTGGGCGAATTTGATCCACTCCACGGTCATCGCCTTCGGGCGGCTGATGTCGCCGAACAGGATGGGCGGCTTGACGCAACGCGAGCCGTAGGACTGCACCCAGCCGAACTGGCTGAAGGCGTAGCCGTCCAGTTGCTCGCCGAAGTATTCGACCATGTCGTTGCGCTCGGCTTCGCCGTGCACCAGCACATCAAGCCCCAAGGTCTCCTGTTCGCGCACACTGAGGGCGATCTCGGCCTGCATCGCGGTCTTGTAGTCGGCCTCATCCAGTTCGCCTGACTTGAACTGGCTGCGAGCCAAACGGATTTCCGCCGTTTGCGGGAAGGAGCCGATGGTCGTGGTCGGGTAAGCAGGCAGGTTCAGCAGCGCGGCTTGTTTCCTTGCGCGCACCGGATAGGGACTCTTGCGCTGGCCCTGCGCCGGGTTGATGCAGGCGAGGGCGGCCTTGACCGCAGGGTTGGTCACGCGCGGCGAAGTGCGGCGGGCGGTGATGGCGGCCCGGTTGGCGGCCAGTTCGGCAGCCACTGCTGCGCGCCCCTGATTCAAGGCTGTGGCCAGTACCTTCAACTCGTCCAGCTTCTGCAACGCGTAAGCGAGCCAGGACTTGATCTCGGCATCCGGCTTTTGCTCGCTGGCGAGGTCTACCGGCACGTGCAACAGCGAGCAGGACGGCGCGATCCACAGGCGAGCACCCAGTCGATCGGCGAGCGGCTCCAACCAGTCGAGCACGGCACTGAGGTCGGTCTTCCAGATATTGCGGCCATTGATTACGCCCAGCGACAGTACCCTATGCGACGGCAGCAGGTTGAGTAGCGGCTGTATTTCGTCGCGGGCATTGATCGCATCCAGATGCAGGCCCGCCACCGGCAGATTGCTGACGAGATACAGGTTGTCCTGCAAAGTGCCGAAATACGTAGCCAGCAGCAGCTTGACGCGACTACTCTTGAGGTGGTGGTAAGCCAGTTTCAGGGCATGCTGCCAGTCGGCATCCAGTTCGGTGACCAGCACCGGCTCATCGATCTGTACCCACTCGACCCCTTGTGTAGCCAGTTGCTCCAGCAGTTCGGCGTAGACGAGCAGCAAGCGTTCCAGCAAGGCCAGCTTGTCGGAATCGTCCTTGACCTTGCCAATCCACAAATAGGTGACCGGACCGATGATGACGGGTTTGGCCTTGACACCCTGAGCTTTGGCTTCGCCCAGTTGTTCCAGAAGGCGCGAGGCATCCAGCTTGAATTCGGTCGCGGCCGTGAACTCCGGGACGATGTAGTGATAGTTGGTGTCGAACCACTTGGTCATCTCGCCTGCGGCGATGCCGCCGCAGCAACCCCCGTGTTCCTCTGCGCCCTGGGCGGAGCGACCGCGTGCCACGCGAAAGTAGTTATCCAGCGGATCGCCGTGGAAGCCACGGGCACGCTCAGGCAGATTGCCCAGCGTGAAGCTCATGTCGAGCACCTGATCGTAGAAGGCGAAATCGCCTACCGGCACTTGGTCCAGGCCGGACTGCTCGTGCCAGTGGCGCTGACGCAGTTGGGCGCCGAGTGCTTTCAACTCATCGCGGGAGGACTGGCCTTTCCAGTAAGACTCAAGGGCGAATTTCAGCTCACGCTTCGCGCCGATACGGGGAAAACCGAGATTGTGTGTGGTGACCATGCTTGCCTTTTCTTCGAATGATGAGGGAGTGGCAGCATGGTAAAAAAGCCAATCCATGAAGTAAAATGGTCTTATTTCAACAATCAATCAATTTTATTCATGGGTTCACATGATTGAAAGAATGCATCTGGCCATCATCCGTGAGGTTGATCGGCAAGGCTCCTTGACCGCCGCCGCAAGCGTGTTGTGCCTGACCCAGTCGGCCTTGAGTCATACGATGAAAAAACTGGAGCAGGCGCTTGGCACCGACATCTGGCTACGCGAAGGGCGTAGCCTGCGGTTGACCCAAGCCGGCGAGTATCTGCTGGGGTTCGCTGACCGACTGTTGCCCCAGTTGGATCGGGCGGAAGAGCGCTTGCGTCAATACGCCATGGGGGAACGCGGCACCCTGCGTATCGGCATGGAGTGCCACCCCTGTTATCAATGGCTGCTCAAGGTGGTGTCACCCTACCTGGCCCGGTGGCCGGACGTCGATGTGGACGTCAAACAGAAATTCCAGTTCGGAGGAATTGGCGCATTGTTCGGTTATGAAATCGACCTTCTGGTGACGCCCGATCCCTTGTACAAGCCTGGGCTGCGCTTCGAGCCGGTATTCGATTATGAGCAGGTACTGGTCGTGAGCGGCCACCATGCTTTGGCCACGGCGACACATGTTGTGCCGAAACAGCTGGGCAGCGAGGTACTGATCACTTACCCGGTGGAAACCGACCGGCTGGACATTTATAACCAGTTCCTCCAGCCGGCAGGGATCAGCCCCAAACGCCACAAGGTCATTGAGACCACCGACATCATGCTGCAAATGGTCGCCAGCGGGCGGGGTGTGGCGGCGCTGCCGCGCTGGCTGGTGGAGGAATACGCCGACAAGATGAACGTGGTACCAGTTCGCCTGGGGCAAACGGGCATCGCCAAGCAGATCTTTCTGGGCGCGCGCGAGACGGATACCGGTATTGACTACCTCCACGCCTTCATTGATCTGGCCCGCATGCCTCTGGCTACAGCCTTGGGGTAGCCACAACCTGCAAACCACTTCATCTTGGCTTAACGTTGCTTTATTTTTCGTTTTCTGAGACGACCCCATTCAGTGCTCTAGCAGCATACTGTGCCCGGCCCGCAGCGGGCGGCAATGGACATAAGCAAGGGCGGAATTTGCCGGCCCCGTGCACGTCACGGAAAGGTGTGCGACAGCCCGCGCGGGACTTGGCTTCCGTACACCAGGAGGAAGTAGTTGCGTTTGCTCGACTACGCAATGTTAGAACTCAGCCCCCAGACATAAGCTTTGCCACTGCGACCACAGTTTGATTGCTTGATTGCTCCAGCTTTTCGATCACGCTCTGCTGGTCTTCAGGCTGGCGGTTTTGGCTGAGTTTGAATTTTGCCTGAACGTCTGTGATTTCAATTTCGAAGCCCACAATCAGGTTGAGAAGTTTCGTGCGCCGTTCACCTACAAGGTTTGGCTTCCACGGGCTTGGCAGGTGAGATTCATAAACATGAGTTAGTCGTCCAAGCAAGGTCTCAAGCTCAGACTCGCTTTCGATGAGGCGGGGTTTCCCGCGCAGGTGAACTACCGCGTAATTCCAAGTTGGGACGCCTGGCGACGAATACCACGAAGGGGATACATAAGCATGTGGGCCTTGGAATACAGCCAGAACTTCACCACCCGAAGAAAAGTGCCGCCATTGCGGATTTGCACGCGCCATGTGGCAGAGCAGCTTGCCTTTTGAACCCGCACCGTGGTCAAAGAGGAAGGGCAAGTGGCTAACGAAAGGCACACCATCGGGAGCCGTGACCAGCATCCCAAAGGAATTACCCTCAATGAGCGCCGAGACACGCTCTGGATTTGTTTCTTGGAAATGCTCAGGAATGTACATATTTTAAATTTTAACATCGAGGGCATGGCACCCCGCCCCGTGCCGCCAGGGGGCGGGGTGCGACAGCCCGCTCGAAGCGCTCTTGGGCGTCGGCGCTGGCATAGACTTCAGCCAGCGCGCGCATCTGGGAATTTGCGCCGAAGATGAGATCAACACGGGCGGCGGCTCACTTGTGTTCGCCGGTCTTGCGATCCACGCCTTCGAACTCATCGTCCCCGCCGCCCATGGGCTTCCATTCCGTCGCCATGTCGAGCAGGTTGACGAAGAAGTCGTTGCTGAGCGCTCCCGTCCGCTGTGTGAAGACACCATGTTGGGTCTGTCCGACATTCGCATCGAGCGCGCGCATGCCGCCTACCAGTACGTCATCTCGGGCGCGGAAAGAGTCAGCAGCTGCGCCTTGTCGAGCAGCTTCCTCGGCCGAAACGGAGTACTTGCCCCTCTGGTAGTTGCGGAAGTCGTCAGCGATGGGTTCGAGCACGGCCATGGAGACCACGTCGGTCTGCGCCTGCGCCGCCGCCCGCACTCAGCGTGGCCATAAACGCCACGCTGGTGTTGGTGCCCCACACCACCCACGAAAACACATGCGGCCGCGTCGTGCCGGCAAAGATCGAACGGAAATACGGCACGAAGGCGACGAAAGTCAGCGCCATTGCGGCGGCGCTGAGCAGGCTTGCGAGGGGGAAGTCGGTCATGGCTTACAGTCGGATTTCATCCGCATGATTGTAAATGCCGGTGGGGGTCTGTTTGCCCAGTATCGCCACCTTGAGCCCCTCGACGCGCGGTTGCCCGGTTCCGGCGGCGACCGGGTAATCCGCCACCTGACCGGTTCGGGCGTAGCCCCGCCGTTCGTAGAAGGCGATCAATTCCGGGCGCGCGGCCAGCACGGCCATGCGAACCTCGGTGGCCTTGAAGCGATCCACTGCAAAATCCTCAGCGTGTTGAAGCATGCGTTTCCCCAGGCCCTGCGATTGCAGCGCGGGTTCGGTCGCCAGCATGCCGAGCCAGACAATGGACGCATCGCCCTGTGCATGGACGCACGCGACCAGGGTATCGTCCCGACACAATACGAGGATTGCGGCGCGGGCATGCAGCAGCGCCAGGATCTGAGCCGGTGTTGTCCGGTCGCCTGCGACGAGGTGGGCTTCGTGCGTCCAGCCGCGCGCCGACGCACCGGGGCGATACGCGCGGTTGACCAACGCGGCTATGTCGTCGGCGTCGGATTCGGTGGCGAGGCGGCAGTCGGTTTGCATGGTTGTCCCTTCGTTTGGGATGCGGTTTCGAATTCCGGCGCACGGCGGAATCCGCTGGCCATGCGGTTCCAGAAATTCGCCAGCGAGATTGCGAGACTCAGTTCGACTATTTCGAGATCGGAAAAATGCATCTTCAGGGCTGCGAATACGGCATCGTCGGCGCGGCTGTCCGGCAGCAGGGTTAATGATTCCGCCCAGGCCAGTGCGGCTTTTTCCCGCGCGTCGAACAAGGGCGATTCATGCCAGACCGTCAGGCTGTCCAGTCGGCGTTGCGACTCGCCCCGATGCAGAGCTTCCCGGAAATGCCGATGCAGGCAGTAGACGCAGGCATTCAACTGCGACACGCGCGCCTCGATCAACACGCGAAGTGCCTGGTCGAGCGTGAACTGCGCCTGTTCTGAGGTGATGTGGCGCAGCCGGGTGACGAGGCCGGGCATGTGGGAAAAATAGTCGATGCGCATGCTTCAGAGCGAACCGTGTTCGATCTCGTCCAGATAGAGAAAAGTGGGGGCATGGACGCCTGCCTTGCGCCTGATCTCGACCAGTTCGGGTGACTCGAAAAACGCCCGCGCGCGTTCCAGCGAAATCCATTCCGAGAAATGCACGATGTGCCTGGCGGCGGCGGCGTCGTCGCGGCGCAGCAAGCGGTAGCGAATTTCACCCGCCTGTTTGCGGATGCCGGCGGCCTGATCGAACACAGCTTTCCAGGCTTCGTAATCGTCGACTTCGTGAATGATGAATACGTGATGCGTCATGTGTCTCTGCCTGTATTCAGTAGGGTGTTCCATCTTTGTGGGCGAACGTCCACTGGCCGTCGTCGAAGCGCGCGCCCAGGTCGTCGTCCGGGTAGGTGACCTCATCACCCGACGTGCGGTCGCCGATTTCGAGATACACCACGTCTTCACCGGTCTCGTTGATCAGCGTGTGCGCGTTGCCAGTCCCTGCGCGGAAACCGGCGCACATGCCCGGCGACAAGCGGGTTTTTCCCGCGTTGGTCAGCAGGCTTGGGCAACCCTGCAGGATGAACACGAACTCGTCCTGCTTTGCATGCGCGTGCCGCAGCGAGGACACCGCCCCCGGTTCCAGACGGGTGAGGTTCACACCGAAATTATTCAAGCCGAACAGGTCGCCGAGCGGTCGTTTGTGCCGGCCTGCCAGCCGCGCGGCCAGCATGGCGGCGACAGGCGCGGGGTAGAGCGTGGGACGCGACCGCAGCGGGGCATCTTCGGCGAGGATCGCTACAGGCATGGCAGGGTCTGACATGGTGTTTCCTTTACGGTTGAGATGAACGTGACGCGAAGGGCATGACGAATCACGCGCGCTGCGTGAGCAGTGCAAACACGAAGGCCCCCCACATCGCAAACAGCCAGGCCGCGCCCAGCATCCAGGCGATGAAGCGATGGAACACGCGGTTGTAGGTGACGTGAATCAGGCTATGCACAACGCGCAATGCGACGAATCCCCACGCCGCAGCGACAAAGCCCGACGTGCCCATGCCGGTTGCCGCCAGTGCCAGACACAGCACATAAAACAGTACGGGGAATTCGAACAGGTTGGTGAAATTATCGAGCGCCTGCGTGTTTTTCAGGAGTCGCGCCGTGTCGCGGGAAGACGCCAGCGATTGCGGCGCGATGCCGCGCGCGCGGCTTTCGGCTACGCGCTCGTAGACGGCGCGTAGCCAGACGAGCCCAGTCAAGGCCACCATGGCAGCGCAGGGGAGAAAAATAGCGTGTGGCATGGGTCTATCTCCCCGCCGCATTTTCGCCGCGCAGCGTCATGATCGAACTTATCGCCATTGCAACCAGCTTGCCGTCGTCGCGGAAGATTTCGCACGTGTAATGGCTGATGGTATTCCCGCTTTGCATGGGCTTGGCGACGGCACGTAAAACGGACTTCCATACTGGCCGGATGAAGTTGATTTTGAGATCGATGCTGGCGAAGGATTCGCCCTCGGTTATCTGCGTGGAATGCGCGGTTCCGATCGCGGCGTCGGCCAGCTCGCAGATCAGGCCGCCATGCACCGTGCCCTGCTGATTTCCATGTATCCCGGCGTCGGCGTCGATCTCCACCGTGGCCCAGCCCGCGTCGATTTCAACGATACGCATTGCCAGGGTGCGCGAAATTGCGGTGGGATAACGCATATGTGTCGTTTCACCTGGCGACAATTTGCCCGCAATAAAACGCTGCAGCCAAGCCAGAACCGGCAACTTCTGCGACGGCTCACTCATCGTGTCCTCCTACATTTCTGGTGGACGAAACGCTGTAGCAGGCGACGGCCTTGACCGCCTTTCCGTTGCCGTCCAGGTGGAACGTCTCGGCCACCATGCCCCGGTGCCCCGCGTAATAAATAGTGAGACTGCTCACGCCGGCGAGCACGTCGATCAGCCTGAATCGCAGATCCGGAATTCTGGCAAGCCCTGTTTGCCAATAGCGGTGGACAGCTTCGCGGTCGCGCAGGCAGCCGCTGGCCTCATTGGCCAATTCGATGACGTACGGGGAACAGAATTCGAAATCCTGGCTGAATAGATCAAGCACGGCATCCAGATCGTGACGATTCCAGGCTTCGATCCAGCCCTGAGCAAAAGTCATGGCGGCTTCCTGTGTGACAAGCGGCATACGTATGTCCTCAAGTTAGCGATACAAACCGCGTGCGGCGGCGTCGATGTTGCTGCGGGTCAGCCCCAGATCGTGCAGGGCGCGCTCGTCGAGCGCATGCAATTGCGCGGCGCCCCGGCGATGCCGCAGCGTACGCAGCAGCCAGCGCCACCAGGCAGCGAGCAGTCGCCGGCGATACCGCTTGCGCAGGCGATCTGCGTATTCGGCGCGGCTGCGGATATCGACCTCTGTGCGCTTTCTGCCCGGTGCGGCCATGGCCGTCTCCTGCGTGTTGCAAGACAGTCATGCTAGGGGCGGGCACGGCTTCAAACACAAGCAGCTATGCTTGAAAGCTGTCAGTACAGTTTTGATATCCATGCAACTGTACTGTTTGAAATTCAGCCCGTCTGTATCGTATCGTATCGGCCTGGGCCGGGGCGTTTAGCCTGCAGGCTCACGGGGAGACTTATGAACTTGTACGAAGAACTTGCCGAGCGTTTGAAAGCGGGTATCCGCCAGGGCTTGTACGCACCCGGCCAGAAAGTGCCATCGGTGCGCCGCTTCTCGACCCAGCAGCAAGCCAGCGCCTCCACCGTGGTGGCGGCGTATCGCCTGCTGGAAGCGCAGGGCTGGCTGGAGGCCAGGCCGCAGTCGGGTTATTTCGTCTGCACGCCCGATGCGCTGCCGCCCCAGGCCACCCAAACCTGCGGGGACGCCGCGCCGTGCCAGGTCAGCGTATCCGGCCTGGTGGTCCGGCTGTATCAGGCCACCCAGCGCGAAGGACTGATTTCACTCGGTGCCGCAGTGCCGCATCCCGATTTGTTACCCACACGCGACCTGCGCGAGGCGACCAGTCGGGCGATGCGCCGTTCGCCCGACGCCGGCTGCCGCTACAGTTTTCCACCCGGGGAAAAATCCCTGCGACTGCAGATCGCCCGGCGCGGCGCAGAAGCCGGCTGCGCGTTCGATCCGGAAGAAATCCAGGTCACCTGCGGCACCCAGGAATCGATCCATCTCGCCTTGCGTGCGACCACCTGCCCCGGCGATGTCGTGGCCATCGAATCGCCGGCGTTCTTCGGCACGCTGCAGGCGATCGAATCGATGGGCTTGCAGGCGCTGGAAGTACCGTGCGACGGCGACGGCATCAGCCTGGAAGCGCTGGCGATGGCGCTGGAACGCTGGCCCGTCAAGGCCGTGCTGGCGGTGGCTAACTTCAGCAACCCGAGCGGTTCGCTGATGCCCGACGCGCGCAAGCGCCAGCTGGTGAAACTGCTGGCGGAGCGCGACATACCGCTGATCGAGGACGATATCTACGGCGATCTGGCGCACGAGCGCGTGCGTCCCCACGCAGTCAAGGCCTACGACACCACCGGCAACGTGCTCTATTGCGGATCCTTCTCCAAAACGCTTGCCCCTGGTTGCCGAGTGGGTTGGCTGGTGCCCGGACGCTGGGGGCAGGAAGTGTCGCAACTCAAGTACGTCAGTTCGATGGCAACCGCAACCTTGCCCCAGCTTGCCCTTGCCGAGTATCTCGCCAGCGGCCGCTACGAACGTCATCTCGTGCGATTGCGCCGCACAGTCGAATCAAATCTTTTGCGCGCGCAAACCCTCATCGCCCGGAGTTTTCCGCATGACACCCGTGTGAGCCGGCCGCAGGGCGGATTCTTGCTGTGGGTGCAGATGCCGCCCGACTGCGACGCCATGGCCCTGTATCAGGCCGCCATCAATGAGGGCATCAGCATTTCGCCCGGACCCTTGTTCTCGCCACAGGAAAAATTCCGCAACTGCTTCCGGCTTTCCGTGGCGCTGCCCTGGGATGGTCGCGTCGACAATGCGCTGGCCAGACTTGGGGGGCTAGTGGGAAGCAACAAAGTTCATTCCCCGGGTTAACTCGTTTTGTTTGTCACTCGGTGGAAAGCGGGAAAATCTGCTCAGCCATTTACGACAGCGCACGTAACCGCTGCAATCCGTCATGCACGATTCGTTGTACCTGATCGCTTATTCCGCGTGTCGCATCTTCCTGCGGAGCCGAGGGTTTACTGGGTTCGGCTTAAGAGTACCCGCGATACGCCAATTTCTCGATGTAGTGAACCAGGCAGTAGAGCGTCCGCTGCGCATCACTCCGGACGGTGTCAGGGGCACTCGGCATCGCCGCGCAAGTACGCCTCGAACAGATCCAGCAAGCGTCGGGCCGATGGCAGAACTTCACCCGGCCCGAATCGGACGATCAGTTCAGAGGCCGGTAGCTCCGGTAGACTGGCGCGGACTTCCACCAGACCGGGCGCAATTAAGCTGCGTGGCAATGGCGTCACCGCCAAGCCGGCGGCGACGGCGTGGCGCAAAGCGGTGTAGCTGCTGCCCACGAATGCCGCCCGCCAGGAGATGCCCCGGGCGGCCAGGGCGGTGATGGCGGCCATGCGGAACACGCAGCCTTCGTGAAAGACGGCCAAGGGCAAGGGGCGCCGGTCCATGGCATTGCTGCCTTCGCCCGCCAACCAGGCCATGGGGTCCCGGTTCAGCAGGCGCCAGCCGTTTGAGCCTTCCGCCACGGATTCGCCCGGCATGCCCTTGGCGATGGCCAGGTCCAGCTCGCCGGCCTCAGCCAGGGCCGTGATGCGCACCGACAGGTCGCAACGCACGGACAGTTCCACCCGCGGATAGTCCCGGGTGAATTCCGCCAGTACCCGGGGAAACACGCTTTCCATCAGTTCCTCGGGCAACCTCAAGCGCAGCCGCCCCACCAGATCAGGCCTTGCGAAGCAAGCGCAGGCCTCGTCGTTGAGGCGCAGGATGCGGCGACTGTAGTCGATCAGCACCCGGCCCTCGGCGGTAGGGCCTACAACCCGGCCCTGGCTGCGTTCCAGCAGGGGATGGCCGACGGCCTCCTCCAGGCGCTTGATCTGCAGGCTGATGGCCGACTGCGTGCGGCCCAGCCGCAGGGCTGCGGCGGAAAAACTGCCGCTGTCAGCAATGGCTACCAGGGCTCGCAGCAGATCCATGTCCAGATTGCGGATAACGGGATCCATTCGCTCTCCTGTTATTTCGAATGCTAATTATGAATTGATATTTATGAATTATATAAATCATGCACCCACCTCTAAGCTGGCGGCAATCCCATCAGCCCAGGAGGCAACCTTGCCCGTTTCAGAGCTACCCACAGTATCCCTGCCGCGCCTGGCCCTGGTGGGCACGCTGTTCAGTCTGGTGTGGAGCTCGGCCTTCATCGCCGGCAAGATCGGCATGACGTCCACCGGGCCCTTGACCCTGTTGAGCCTGCGCTTCCTGCTGGCGGGAGCGTTGCTGGTACTGCTGGGGCGTTGGCTCGGCGCGAGCGGCCAGGCGCCCCGAGTGGACCGTAGCATCCTGCTCATCGCATTGGCCGCCGGGCTGCTCACCAACGCCGTGTATCTCGGTCTGGCCTACTCCGGCATGCGCACTGTCCCTGCCGGCCTGACGGCCATCCTGGCCAGCACCAGCCCGCTGCTGACCGCACTGCTGGCGACACTGTGGTTGCGGGAGCCATTCGGCTGGCGCGGTGCCCTGGGTCTGCTGGCGGGCTTCGCCGGGGTAGTCTGGATCATGGGGGGCCGGGCATCCAGTACGCCCGCCGACATGACCGGGGTGCTGCTCATCCTCGCCGGCACCGTGGCCCTGGCCGCCTCGACCTTGCTCAACCGACGAGCCGTGACCGGCGGCCTGGACCCCTGGCGCATCGCCTTGGTGCAGCTGCCGGCCAGCGGCCTGGCCCTGTTGCCACTAGCCTGGTGGCGCGAAGGCCTGGCGATCCGCTTCGATGCCGCATTCTTCGGCAGCCTCATCTACCAGGCGGCGGTGGTGTCCATCGGCACCACCCTGATGCTGCTCTGGTTGGTGCGTCACGGCGGCGCAGCTCGGGCCGGCAGCTTCCACCTGCTCAACCCGGCATTCGGCACCCTGCTGGCGGTGGGCCTGCTCCAGGAAGCGGTACCCGCCTCGGACCTGGTGGGGGTGCTGCCCATCGTCGCAGGTCTGGCCCTGGTCCTGCGGCCCGGACGATGAGCTGGCCTTCAATTGAGGAAACAAGCCATGAGCAATGACGGAAAGCATCCCATCCTGCACCCGGGCGAACTGGAGGCCCAGCGCCGCTTTGGTGCCGCGGGCTATTGGAACGACCACAATCTCGGCATAATCCGGGATCATCTAGCTCCCGCCTGGGCGGCGTTCCTGGAAGCCCAAGCCTTCTTCTTCATCGCCACGGCAAATGATCGAGGGGAATGCGATTGCAGTTTCCGGGGACGGGAATTCAACGCCTCGGGCCAACCCTATCCTCTGCTCAAGGTGCTGGACGCGAAGACCCTGGTGTTTCCCGACTTCAACGGCAACAAGCTTTACAATTCCCTGGGCAATATCCTGGTCAACCCCCACATCGGCATGCTGTTCGTGGACTTTCAGAACCGCTCGCGGGCACGGGTGAATGGCTCTGCGGAGATCATCGAAGATCGGCGGGCATACAAGGACATCTGGCCGACGGCTCAGCGTTACGTGCGGGTCAAGGTGCAGCAGGCCTATCCCAACTGCAAGGCGCGCATCCCAAAAATGAATTTTGCGACCCTGACCGACGCCATTTTCGACGAATGACGGACGTGTTCAGGCTTCCCAAGGCCTTGGCGGCTTGGGGTACAGCAGATTTCATCACGACGTTGAAACGCGAAGTTGAGGGGCACAGCGCGGTGCGGGCGGCGCTTGCACGGAGCATGAACGGGTTCGGCGCCATCGACGAGCCGATCACGGTCATGATGCTCGGGCGGATGACCACGGTGAGATCATCGAAGCCAGGATCACCCTTCTCTACACGGTGACCGAGACGGTGTACCGTTGCCCCGATTGTTCTGCGGAGGACGTTGTCCACGGGGTTTGTGAGATGACGGTTCTGATCGACAAGAGAACCGCAGTTACCACGTTTCTCTTCCATCCGAAAGATGAATGAGCGCTGCGTCCGAATTTTACGGGCAAGTAGCCCTATATATTGCTAATCAAAAAATCCACGAAAGCCCGAACCTTGGGGCTGAGGTGGCGGTTTTGCGGATACAGCGCATAAAAGGGCCGCGAACGACCGCGCATCGATTGCGCGACTTCAACCAGTTCGCCGCGCTTCACGTACGGCTCCGCAATAAAGTCGTATATCTGGAATAAACCCGCGCCGGCCACTGCCAGCGTCACGCAAGCCAAGACATCGTCCGAGCACCGAATCGGGCTGTCGAAGCGGTACTCGATTTCGCGTCCTTCCACCTGGAATAACCACGGCATCGGTCGCCCCGTACTGGGCAGCACGAACTGTATGTGCCGGTGGGCCGGCAGATCGTCGATGCTTGCAAGCGGCGGCGCGTCGCGCAGATAACCCGGCGACGCGAATAGACCCAGGGCGGCATCCTCAAGCCTTCTACCTACCAGGCCTGAGTCCTTGGGCTCGCCAAGCCGTATTGCCAGATCGTAGCCTTCGTCGACAAAGTCGACATTCCGGTTGGAGACGTTCAGCTCCAGCACGAGCCCGGGGTATCGCTGAACGAACGCCGGCAGCCTTGGCAGCACGCGATAGTGCGCGTAGGTCGTCGGCAAACTTACCCGCAAGGTGCCGCTTGGGGCGGCGCGCCGCCCCCCGATTGCCCGCTCGGCATCTTCGAGCTTGGCGAGCGCTTCGCGGCACTGCTCATAGTATGCGCGGCCGTCGTCGGTCAACGCGACCTTGCGCGTCGTGCGGGCGAATAAGCGCGTCGACAAACGCTGCTCCAGTCGGGCAATGGCCCGGCTGACGGCGGCCGGCGTCAAACCGAATTCGCGCGCTGCCTGCGCGAATCCCCCCACTTCGGCCGCTTTGCAAAAGAGTTCGATACTGCCGAGTTGTACAGGTGCGAAGCTGCGTTCCATTGGTTACCCAACGTAATAAATATAGTTACCTGCATCTTGTTTATGTCGTCATCGGAAGTCAATAAAGTCGCTCCAGTGTTCTGTTCTAGCGATTTGCCTAACTTAGAGGAGGGCTTTCATGAATACCGACCGCCGAACATTTCTGGCTCAAACCGCTGCATTGGCCGCGACAGTCGCCACGTCGGGCGCGATAGCTGCGCCCCTTTCTTCGCCATCCACCCATCCCGTAAGGAGTACTGCCATGCCTCCACGCATCTTGATGATCGTCACCTCGAACGCCCGCATGGGCGATACCGGCAAGCCCACAGGCGTGTGGGCGGAAGAACTCGCGACGCCTTACTTCGCACTGGTCGACGCGGGGGTTGAAGTCGAACTGGCGTCGCCCGCCGGTGGCCCGGCGCCTATCGACCCGGCCAGCCTGAAAGACAAGGGCGAAAACGAGGCAGTCATAGAACGCTTCCTCGCCGACACGACGCTGCAAAACCGCATAGCCGCAACCCGCAAAGTCAGCGAGCTCGACCCCGCCGCCTACGACGCGATCTTCTTTCCCGGTGGCCACGGCACGATGTGGGATTTGCCGACCGACGCCGGTGTAAAAAGCGCGGTCGAGGCGGCTTACGCCAACAACAAAATCATTGCCTCGGTATGCCACGGCGCGGCAGGTCTGGTCGCAGCGACGCGCCCGGACGGGAAACCCATCGTGCAGGGCAAGCGCGTCAACTCGTTTACCGACGCCGAAGAGGCTGCGGCAGGTCTGACCCAGGTCGTGCCTTTCCCGCTCGAGACGCGGCTGCGCGAATTGGGCGGCCAGTTCGAGGGCGCGCCCAACTGGCAAGCCTATGCCGTGCGCGACGGCCAGCTCATCACGGGACAGAATCCGCAATCCTCCGCACGCGTCGCGCAGTACGTTCTGGAGGCTTTGGGGCTGGTGGCGCCTTAATAACCCATTGAATCAGGAGATGAATACCATGCGAACCTTAACCGCAATATTTATGGGGCTTGCTGGCGTCATGGGCGCTTTCACGAGCCATGCCGCGTCTGCGCAAGGCTTCGAATTGAGCAGCCCCGACATCGCACCCGGCTCGACCATCAAACAGGCTTTCGCTTTCAACGACTTCGGCTGCACGGGGCAGAACACGTCGCCGGCAGCCGCTTGGCGCAATCCGCCCGCGGGCACCCGAAGTTTCGCCGTCATGGTGCACGACCCGGATGCGCCGACAGGGGGCGCCGGCTTCTGGCATTGGGTGGTCGTGGACATTCCGGCAACGGCGGCCTTGTTACCGCGCGGCGTTGGCACGCCGGATGGCCGCAAGCTGCCGGGTGGCGCCCGCCAGATTGCAAGCGATTTCGGCACGCCGGGCTGGGGCGGCCCTTGCCCGCCGGTCGGCGACAAGCCGCACCGCTATGTGTTTACCGTCTACGCGCTGAAGGTGGACCGGCTTGAGTTGCCGGCCAACGCGACCGCCTCGCTCGCCGGGTTTATGGTCAACGCCAATGCGCTTGGGCATGCCGGCTTCAGCGCGCTGCATAGGCGCGGCGGCTGCTGAGCGTCTATTTTTCCGCCGCCACCCGCAACCGCCGGTAATCCGCCCACCACGCGCCGTCGCGCCAGATCGCCGGTTTCAATGCCGCTTCGGTCGCCGCCAGCACGGCTTCGCGGGTCGCCGCGTCCAGTCCGTCCAGATGATGCGGCAGGAACTGGACGAACCATTGGCGCAATCCATCCTCGCCTTTCAGGGGCGTGGGCAGGTCGAAATACCACGCGGCGCGAACGACGAGGCCCTGGTTTTCCAGCAGGGCGGTGTAGTCGGGCAGGCGGGGGAAGGTCCAGGGGCTGCGGTAGTCGCGTCCGGCGATGCGTTTGAGCGCGTCGGCAAAGGCTGTTTCCAGTGCTTCGCAGTTACGGTGGCCGCCAAATTCGGCGATGAAGCGGCCGCCGGGCTTGAGTGCGCGGGCGATGCCGCGCGCGGCGTCTTCGGCGCGCGCTACCCAGTGCAATACTGCATGCGAAAAAACGGCGTCGAATTCTGCTTCGAACGGCAGCGTGGCGGCGTCGGCGACGCGGAAGTCATGCCGCGGAAACCGTTCGCTGGCGTTGGCGATCATGGCGGGCGAGGCGTCGACGCCGACGACCTGCGCGCCGCGTTCGGCCATCGCAGCGGCGATGTCGCCGGTGCCGCAGCCGAGGTCGAGGATGCGTTCGCCGGCCTGCGGGGCGAGCAGATCGGCGAGGGCCTGGCCGCGTTCGATGATGAAGCCGTGGCGGTCGAGGTAGCGTTGGGTGTCCCAATGCATGGGCGGTCTCCTATTTGGCGCGCGGCGCGAGTGCGCCGGCGAGGGTTTGCCATTGGTGCACGGCGAGACCGGTGCCGATGCAGGCGGCGCCGAGCCACACGCGCACGCCGACGTGTTCGCCGTTCAACGCGCTGCCCAGTAGCAACGCAAGTACCGGGGTGACCAGGGTGATGAGCGCGACCTTGCCGGTTTCCATGTGCTTGATGACGTAGTAATAGAGCGCGAAGCCGACCACCGAGCCGAACACGCCGAGGTAGACGATGGCGGCGCCGGCGCGCGGCGGCACGGCGGCGGGCACGCGGGCGTCGGCGCTCCACCACCACACCAGTGCGAACAGCGGCAGCGCAACGGCGAGCGCGCCGACGGTGGTGGCGAGCGGCGGACTGTCGTCGCCGATGCGTTTTATCCACACCAGGCTGCCGGAATACAGCGTCACCGCGCCGAGCAGCGCGAGCACGCCGGCCAGCGCGTGGGCGCCGCCCATTTCGTGGCTGTCGCCGAAGATGACAGCGAGGCCTGCGAGACCCAGCAGCATGCCGGCGAGTTTGGCGCGGGTAAGCGTTTCCTCCCCCAGCCACAGCAGCGCCAGCAGGCCGGTGATCAGCGGCGTCAGGCCGAACAGCACCGAAATCAGCCCCGAGTGGATGTACTGCGCGCCCCAGTAGGTGAGCGTCATCGCGCCGAACATGCCAATGCCCGCAGCGGCGTAGCTGGCGCGGGCGCGGCGGTGCAGCGGCAAGCGGATGCGCCAGGCGGCGAGGACGAACGCGGCGACCGCGAGACCGATCGCCATGCGCGCGGCGACGGCAAATGAAAAGTCGGTGCCCTGGCCGCTCCACTTGATGGCGAGCGGCGTGGTGGCCCAGATGAGGATGACGCCGAGGTAGGCGGCGGGGATGGACATGAATAATCTCCAGCGATCAGGTCGTGGGGGGATGCAAGTTCGCGTGCGCGGCCAACTCGCTCTCGATGAAAGCGGCGATCATGGCGCGCCAGGTGGCTTCGGCCACCGCCGGGTCGGCGCCGATCGCGCGGGCATGGTTGGCGATCCCGGCTACGACGGCCTCGACGCGTGGCGGGGCGGGCACGTCGGCAGCGGTGCGCTTGAAGCGTGCGGCCTGTTGCACGTAGCCGCCGCGCTCGGCAAGCAGCGCCAGCATCTGCAGGTCGATGCGGTCGATGGCGTGGCGTACCTGTTCCAGTGAATTGCAGGTTTCGACGTTCATGAACGGCTCCTTTTTTCGGACGACAAAAACAAAAAGGCCGCGAACCTTTGCGGGTCCGCGGCCTTTTTGGGGAAATCGATTCGTTACTGCTAGATCAATATACCTCCGGCCCGGACACGCGTACGCGCAGCCACATGCACAGCGGCAGGCGGCGGATGATGGCGATGGGGGCGGAATGCACGGGATGAACCATGGCCGCATTCTGGCCGGGGATGAAGTGGGCTGTCAATCGTGCGCGGTTGATTTGTGTGATGGCGCTCAGCGCCCCAGCCCGTATTGCTTGAGCTTGCGGTACAGCGTGCGTTCGGTGATGCCGAGCGCGGCGGCGACGCGCGCGCGATGCCCTTGATGGGTGTCCAACAAACCCTGGATGTGCGCGCGTTCTGCCGCGGGCAATGAAGCGGACTCCGGCTGCAGAGGCGCGGCGTCCAGCTGGCGGTGGCAGTTCGAGCGGCTTCGACGACACGGACGACGATATTCCATTCGTGACCTGTGATGCCAGCGCGGATGTGATTTGGAAAAAACTGAACAGGGAGGTGTCGAAGTGAACCACCAAGAGGACAAATTCAATTCGAGCCTGGAACCTTTGATTCTGCGGACATCCGCCCTGTCACCACCACTTCGATGCTTGCGACGCCCAACGTCCAAGCTCACCGGCGGCAATGGAGCGCAGCGTAATTGCCGTCCGTGTGCAGCGCCTTGTTGGGCCATAATTTTCACACCGAGCTTCAATGTTCATCGACAAAGCGCATGATTTCCGCGCCGAGACGCAGGTCAGGAATGTGGCCGAATATCTGCCGCCGCAGCTGCCCCGCGCGATCGATCAGAATCAGGGTCGGCGTGCCTTGCATGCGGTACGCCGCCATAGTCTGCGGAACCGGCCCGCCGTTATCCGCGGGCCGGTCCACGCCGACCGGGAAACGGATGCCGTATTCGTGTACGAAGGCACTTAGCGCCGTGACGGTCATCGCGTCGTGATGTTCGAACACCGTGTGCAGACCCACCACGACGACGCCTTGCGGACCGAACAGATCGTGCACCGCTTTTATCTGCGGAATCACATGGGCCACACAGCCGGGGCACAGCATCTGGAAGGCGCAGGCGACCACGACGTGACCGCGCTGCGCCTCCAGATCGATAGGTGCCGGGGTGTTCAGCCATTCTGAAGTGCGCCAGAGTGGCGCCAATGCAGGCTGATCCACGGTTCCGCTCAGTCACGCAGTCGGCTGAAGGTGTAGTCCTGAGCCTTCTGAGGCTGATGACAGGCAAAGCAGGCGGTCGCCGCGTTGTTGCCCACGACCCGCTTGGCCCGGTCACCGCCGCCGAAACCTTCGAAGCCCCAGCCGCCGGTTGCCTTGAATTTCTTCGAATCCTTGTACATTACGCCCACCACCTTGCGTGTGCCTTCGGTGACGGCGTTGCCATCATGCACGGCGTCCAGCAGGTCGAAGACGATTACCGAACCGTCCGGGAAATACTTGCCCCGGTAGCCCTTCATCGCCTTGTCGTTGGCATAGAGATGGTGAATGCCGCCGAAGGAAGCGAACAGGGAGTGTCCCTCCTCGATCACCATGCTCTTGACATGGTGCCAGTCGCGATAACCCGCCGGATAGGGAACAGTGGGCTCGGCCGCCAGCGCGGTCGTCGTCGCGGTCGCGCAGATCAAACTCAGAATAAATGCTTTCATGGATGACCCCTTCTCATTTGAGATCGGCGATGGCAGCGCCGAAGTTGATGTGGAACGGCTGCCCGGCGATGACTAACGCGGGTACGGACTTCACTCCAACCGCTTCGGCCTCGGGGATGCGCGACTTGGCTTCGCCCAGGTGGACGACCTCGATGTCAAAGCGTGCCGGATCGATGGCGTCGGCGAGCTGTTGCTCGGCTGCGATACAGACGGGACAACCGGCGTGGTAAAAGGTGGCAGATGTTTTCATGTAAGGACTCCTAACTATACAGATCAAAAGAAACCCCGTTCAGGTTGAACGGGGCGGTTAAACCGCCGTCAGGCGGCGGATTCGTGCTCCGAGCAGTCGACCCGCAGGTGGTGCTCGGCCATCGGCGCGCCGACGAACGCGCAGAAATGCGGCGTACTCGTGCCGGGGGCGACGTTCTCGCGGAAATGCAGGCAGGTCACGCAGGTGCGCTGCGGTGCGATCAATTGGCGCTGCTGCAATTGCCGGATCATCTTGACCACCAGACCAAGCAGTAATTCCTGCTCTGCCTGGGAAAGGCCGGCCACGATCGGTGCGTAACTGCTGGGCCAGGTCTGCGCGACCCGATTACCCTCGGTCGTCGCCTTCAGGGCAAGCGCGCGGCCGTCCGAGGCATCCGCGTACTTGTGCACCAGCGCCTTCCTTTCCAGGGCCGTCACGGCATCGCTGGCCGTGGCCTTGCGCACACCGGCATGTGCGGCCGCGGCGGTAAGCCGGGCGCCCGCCTGGCGATGGGCGACGAAGCGCAGGATGTCGGCCTGGGTCGGCGACAAGCCGGAGGCCTCCGCTGTTTGCCAGTCGAGCTGGCGCGCGACGGCGGCCAGGCGGGCCAAGCCATCGGCCAGGCGGCGATCCAGCGGTTCGGTGATTTGATCGAAGTCCATGGTTAGGTATCCTAACCAATAATCCATCGATGTCAAGCAAGCCAAGGTGCTGACCGCCATTTCTTGGTATGAGTCGGGGAGCAATTGGGTTGGGGGCGGCAAAGGCGTATTTTCGCGCTCAGTGGTCTGCGAACAGGGGGCTGCCGTCAGCTCCCTTGTGTGCAAGACGTTATTCGCGGCAGGTTTTGATCGGCCTTATGCTTCCCGCAGGTACCGACCCAACTGCGATGCGAACCGCGTTGCGGCGGCCGGCTCAAGCGTCGAGACGGTGATCCGCAGTGCCGGTGCGACGGACTCGACTGCAAAGGCATCGCCCGTACGCACGCACCAGCCCATCTGCGCCAGCGCCTGCGCCACGCGGGCGGCATCGGCTCCCGTCGGAAGCGGCAACCAGACATTGAGGCCATCGCACGGCTGCTGTGCGGCAAGGCCGTGAGCCCGCAGCGCCGCGATCAGCGCTTCGCGACGCTCTGCGTAGACCCCACCGGCGGCGCGGATGCGCGCCATGGCAACCTCCGAACCAAGCAGTCCGCGTACGGTAGCCTGAAGCAGGTGACTGACCCAGGTCGTGCCCGGTGCCAGCCGCATGCCGAGCCGCGCCGCTGTGTCGGCATCGCTGGCGACGAAGGCCATGCGCAGGTCGGGACCAAAGCCCTTGGACACCGAGCGCAGCAGCGCCCAACGCGCGGAGGTGGGCGGCACGATGGAGAAGTACGGCGCTTGGGCCAGCAGCGCGAAGTGATCGTCCTCGATCACCAGCACGTGCGGATGGCGAGCAAGGACGCGGCTGAGTTCGAGAGCGCGTTTCCCGGTGAGATTGCAACCGGTTGGGTTCTGCGCCCGTGGTGTACACAGCACCGCCTGGGCGCCCTCGGCCAGAGCCGCCTCCAAGGCCTCGGGGCGCATACCGTGCTCATCCATCGCCACCGGTGCCGGCCCAAGGCCAGCGCAGCGCAGCGTGTTGAGACTGCCGAGAAAGCACGGGTCTTCCACCGCCACCTTGTCACCGGGGACCAGATACGCGGCGAACAGACGCTCGATGGCGTCCACCGCACCGTGAGCCAGCGTCAGGCTGTAGTCGTCACGGCAGTCTGGTCCCAGCCACTGGTGCGCCAGCCGCTCAAGCTCCGGGTCGAGCACCGGCGCGCCATACAGTGTCGGCTGGTAGCCGCTGGCCGCCAGTGCCCGCAACGGATCGGGGAGCCAGGCGGGGTCCGGATTGCCGCCGGCCAGATCCATGAGCGGCGAGCCAGGCGGCATTCCTTCCTGCTCGCCCGCGTGCGCCGGCGGCCGGATCACCGTGCCGTTGCGGCCAAGGGTCTCGGCAATGCCGGCGGCTACCAGCTTCTTGTAGGCCGAGGCAACTGTGTTGCGGTTAATGGCGAGCCGCTCGGCCAGCTCGCGCACCGGCGGCAGCGCCTGGCCGGCGGCCAACCGCCCCGCGTGCGCCTCGCGGCGGATGTTCTCGAAGATGTCCGATGCAGTGCGTCCCGTTATTTTCATTTGTCCTATGACAATGTATGATGTGTCCTGTGTCAAATATAACGGTGAGGATACCTGCCGTCCATGGATACTTCAAATTCCGACTCTTACCCCACGGCGCTTGGCGTCGAGGACTTCCGGCGCAACCTGTCTGCGGTATATGCGCGCATCGCCGCCGCCTGCGCTCAAAGCGGACGCGATCCGGCTGAAGTACGCCTGTTGCCGGTCAGCAAGACCGTGCCCGAAGCGCGCATCCGCATGGCCTACGCTGCCGGCTGCCGCGAGTTCGGCGAAAACAAAACGCAGGAAGCCTTGAGCAAGGCCGAGGCGATGGCGGACTTGCCCGATCTGCGCTGGTCGGTGATCGGCCACCTGCAGACCAACAAGGCCAGGATCGTGGCGCGCTTCGCCAGCGAGTTCCAGGCGCTGGATAGCCTGCGCGTGGCCGAGGCGCTGGACCGCCGCCTGCAGGCAGAGGGGCGTTCGCTGGACGTGCTGGTGCAAGTCAACACCTCCGGCGAGGCCAGCAAGTTTGGTCTGCCGCCGCAGGACGTGACGGACTTCGTGCGCCAGTTGCCCGCGTACACCGCGCTGCGCGTGCGCGGGTTGATGACGCTGGCTCTACTGTCTGCCAATCCGGCGCGGGTTCGCCCCTGCTTTGCCCTGCTGCGCGACCTGCGCGAGCGCCTGCGCCAGGATGCGCCGGCCGGCATCGTCATGGACGAGTTGTCGATGGGCATGTCCGGCGATTTCGAGCTGGCGATCGAGGAAGGCGCCACCGTCGTGCGCGTCGGCCAAGCCATCTTTGGAGCCCGCGCCGTACCCGACAGCCATTACTGGCCTGACACCCCACTTAACTCAACCCCGAAGGAGCACACCCCATGAAGACCGCACTGGCCCTGCGCCACATTCACTTCGAAGACCTTGGCACCCTGGAGCCGTTGCTGCGCGGGCGCGGCTTCGACGTGCGCTATCTCGATCCGTCCGTGGACGACCTGACGGCAGTCGATGCCGCATCGCCCGATCTTATTGTCGCCCTGGGTGGCCCCATCGGCGCCTTCGACGAGGACGCCTATCCCTTCCTGACTGCCGAGTTGCATCTGATCGAACATCGCCTGGCCAGCGGCCGGCCGCTGCTGGGCATCTGTCTGGGTGCGCAATTGATCGCCCGTCTCTCGGGTGCCAAGGTGGCCCCGATGGGTTACAAGGAAATCGGCTTCGGCGAGCTGGCGCTGACCGAAGATGGGCAAAATTCGGTGCTCGCCCCGCTGGCTGGCATGTCAGTACTGCACTGGCACGGCGACCGCTTCGACCTACCGGCTGGTAGCCGGCTGTTGGCGAGCACAGCGCGATGCGTACAACAGGCTTTTACGCTCGGCGATGCGGTGTTGGGTCTTCAGTTCCACTTGGAAGCCGACGCCAGCCAGATCGAACGTTGGCTGGTCGGACACTGTGCCGAACTGGCTCAGGCGGGCGTCGATCCGCGCACCGTGCGCGAGGACGCCCAGCGTCATGGTGCGGCGTTGGCAAGGGCGGCACGCCTCGTGATGGCGGACTGGCTGGATCGATTGTAGGGTAAGGGAGTACGTCTTGAATGACTGTGACGCGTTCTGATCTCGAAGCAATTGCGCGCAATGTGTTGTTGGCGGAAGGCAGCACGCCATGAAAGCCTACCGCCTCGTCATTTCCCGGCATGGCCGGCTGCTCGGCCAATTCGAGAGCGAGACGCCCTGGGCAGACGATGCCATCCGCGATCTGTTGCAACGTTTGCCGGTTCGGGACGGTTATGCCGTTCGCGACGGCCAGCTCATCACTGGACAGAATCCCGCAAACCTCCGCACGCGTCGCGCAGTACATTCTGGAGGCATTGGGGCTGGTAGCGCCTTCCAATCAATGAATCAGGAGATGAAACCAATGCGAACTTTACCCGCAATACTTATTGAGCTTGTTGGCGTCCTTGGCGCTTTCACGAGCCATGCCGCGCCTGCGCAAGGCTTCGAATTGAGCAGCCCCGACATCGCATCAGGCTCGACGATCAAACAGGCTTACGCCAACGGCTTCGGCTTCGGCTGCACGGGGCAGAACACGTCGCCGGCAGCCACTTGGCGCAATCTGCCCGCGGGCACCTGAAGTTTCGCGGTCATGGTGCACGACCCGGATGCGCCGACGGGGGGCGCCAGCTTCTGGCATTGGGTGGTCGTGGACATTCCGGCAACGGCGACATCGTTACCGCACGGCGCGGGCACGCCGGATGGCCGCAAGCTGCCGAGTTGCGCACGCATCGCGTGCGTCAACTCTAGCGTGCCAGCTCTTCGAAGAAATGAAAGCTAGCGATGGTCATGCCCTCACGTTCATAGAAGCGGTGCGCTACTTTTCTTTGAATCCCCGTGTCCAGGTGCAATTGCAGACAGCCTTCTTTCGCAGCATATTCTTTGAGCCACGAAAGCAACTGGGCGCCATAGCCATTTGAGCGATGACCGGACAACGTTACAAGATCATCGACGTACAGGAAACGCCCCCAAGCCAGATTTTCACCGACCCGAAATCCGGCAACGGCAACTACACCATTTGGGTCCTGCACATAGGCAAGTCGATACCTCATGCTTTCCTGGCCCCGGACGCGGGAAAGAAATTCCTCCTCCGCAATATGAGGACGAAGCTCCCGCATGACGGGATAACAGGCGGTGATCTCGGTATCGGTTGTGGCTATGCGAATGTTCATGTTTGTTCTGTTTGACATTATTTGAAAATCTTCTTGCCAAGCCGGAGGCGCCCATATAAGTCCATATACGCAGGGTTATGCATGAACCATGATATGGCTAGTGGGGGTTTCACCCTCCACATTGAAGCCATGTCTTTCATAGAATGCTCTTGCCACGTCATTGATTTTGAAGACCTCCAATCCGACGTTCTTGGATTGCTCGCCAGCCGATGCGATAACAGACCCAAGCAGTTTCTTTCCAATACCTTTCCGCTGGTAACGTGGATGAATAACGATCATTCGTATGAATAGTTGGCCGTCTCGATTTTCGACATGGGAATACCCAACCAGCTCGTCCTCTTGGAATGCCAGCGTAACGCCATGAGGATCAAAGTGGGTGGAAAAATCGGTTCGTTGCCACAGCTCATCCCAGCCCCAGATGTCAGAAATAAAACCACGCATTACTAAGCGATACAGTTGATAGATCGCTTCTCGGTCTTGTTCTTCAGCTTTGCGGTAGGCGTAAGTCACGGTGATGATCGGCATGGCTAGCTCAGGACAAGCGGTACAGACAATGCTGACGAAGGCCACTACTTTCCGGCACATGAGGATGCTCAAAGGTGCCAGATTCCCGCATGCCTAAACGCTCCATAACGGCGCGAGATCTGCGGTTGCCGAGTGTGGTGAAGGACACAATTTCTCGTAAGTGGAGTAATTGAAAACCAACACGAAGAGCCTCTGACGCGGCTTCCGTCGCGAACCCCTTGCCCCAATGCTGAAACGCGAGACGCCACCCGACCTCTACGCAAGGAGAGAAGGGAAGTTCAGCGGATGGCGTATGTAGGCCGACAAATCCAATGAACTCTCGTGTGGCTTTGCATTCCGCTGCCCAGAAGCCCCACCCACGTTCTTCGATGAGTGACTGACAACGGTCAGCCATGGCATCACTCTCTGCGCGTGTGAGGAGGGAAGGAAAGAACTCCATCACCCTTGAATCTGAGTTGAGCGCGGCAAACGGCTCGCGGTCAGCGGGGAGCCATTGCCGCAAACGAAGACGCTCAGTTTCAGACTCAATCAGATCAGCCATTTGCTGCGGGGCCGGATAGTGGTGACGCATAACGTCAAGCGGGAGGAGCGCATGTTAGACATGGCTGTTCGAATGCAGCAACGAAATGAACTCGGATAATGCAGGTGCGGTTTCAAATTGCACTCCTTGTGATGCGATCATCTCCCATGGCGCTTTTGATCCAACAAACAGATGAGCGGCAATTTCAAGTTGTTGTTGGCCGTCATCGAGCAGACCGATTGGCACCCAAAAATAAGGAGTGCCTCTGAGCGGATTAGGCACGGGAGCCCCGCACTTTGAACAGAAGTCGGACCGGAAGCCTGTGTCCTTAACCCAAGAAGAAATATGCTCTTGACCAGAAAGCCACCGGAAATTCTCAGAACTTACTATTGTTGCGGTATTTGACGAGGAACCACCTTGCTTTCTGCAAAGAGAACAATGGCATTGGTATAGCTTCGGTAATTTATCCGCGATCTCAAATTCGACCTCCCCACAAAGACATTTTCCGTGCACGGTGAGCTCCTATTGTCTAACGAATGAAAGGGGCTTCCCACGTCCCGAGGTTGCGACGGAAGCCGTGGTCGGCCACAAGTGCCATTATGGATTTTCCGAACCTCATCAAGACCACGAAAGGGGAAGCCCAAGAGCATTATCACGATAGGAATTGATCTCGCCAAGAATGTGTTTGCAGTACATGGAGTTGATGATACCGGCTAACCTTAGCTCGTCAGGCCGAAAATTCTGCGAGTTGGCCTGTTGCCGCTCATGGCACAAATTGCCCCTGCCTGATTAGCATGAGGGCCTGCTCCGACGTGCACCACTTGGCCGGCGGTTCCGCCAGCACGGGCACACGGTGAAGCTGATCGAAAGCTTAGGTTCCAGGTACCGGTTTCGGATGGGTCGCCGATCCGGCTTTCGCTAGATATTTCTTGAATTCACGGTCGCGAACCATGAAGGCTTCAAGCATGTGGGGTATCAAGGCGACGCCGTCCACGGATTCGCCGTAGGCTTGGGCATGAAGAGCCGCGTAACGATCCAGCATTGTCTTCAAGTTGGTCGAAAGGGAAATCGTAAGCTTTATGGTTTCGGCTTTAGGCAGCGGACCCAGCCGCAGCTTGTTTGTGCTCATTGCGATGATCCTCGTTGAAAGAACAGCGGCTGGTATGGCCGCAGGATCAGATCCTTGTTCACCATTACCCGCATCGGAAAGCCGGGCCGAATAGTCAGCGTCGGCTGGATGCTTACGTTGCGTTTGGTGATCTCCTGACCGACCTGGTTCACTGTGTCCTGCGCGCTTTGGCGCGTGGCGATGATGACCTTGCCATCGCTGCTGCCGCGATCAGGCGCAGCCAACTCAGCACCCACGCCGAGTAGCGTGGACAACGCCGCGCCGGCGAGGATGCGATCCCAATGCCAATCGACACCATCCTCCAGCCCGGCATAGCCCGCTGGGTCGATGCCGGGCAGACGGTCGAGCGAAATCGATGAGGTATCAGGCAGGATCAACCGTGTCCACACCAACAGCACGCGCCGCTGACCGAATGACACCTGGCTGTCATAGCGGCCGATCAGGCGCGAGCCCTGGGGAATCAGCAGGAAGCGACCTGTGGCTGTGTCGTAGATCGCCTCCGTCACATTGGCGATGACCTGCCCCGGCAGGTCGGAGTTGATGCCCGTCACCAGCGCCGCCGGAATGATAGTGCCCGCCATAACCTGGTAGGGCGAGGTTGGCAATTGCAAGCTGGCGGGGTTGCGGGTGGCGGTGTCGCCGCCATTGGCAACGAACGCCTGTTTCTGCTCTTGACGATTCTGCACCGCCGTCGGATCGGCAGGCTGCGCCGATGCCGATGCCATCGGATTGAACGGCTGGTTGCTCGATACAGTCTCGGGTATGGCCGTACTCGCAGTGGGCGACGGTGCTGCCTTCACTGTACTGCTGTTCCGAAAGAAAACCGCTGAGCGTGCCGCCTCCTCGGCGTCGCCTGGCTGCGCAATGCGCCCAGTCTGCGCGGGAGAGTGGTATGCGCCCGCGTTGCGCTGCGCATGCACGATGGCTGGCCCCAAATCGCCCGGCAACGGTTCTCCCAAAGTGGGCACCGGCGTGGCAACCACCGGCACCTTGGAATAGTCCTTGGGCAATTGATCCAGGCTCTCGGCCCGCGAGACGCGATCCACGTTGTACAGCTCGGTGGCCGGGTTGCGCTCGCGCTTGTGTGGCTGCAAGGACCAGAGCGTGGCACCCAGGATGACGATGCCGAGCGCCCCTGCAAACACCGCCAGCATGCGCCGATTGAGTCGCGTGACTGGGCGCGGCGAAGCGCGCAGGGCCAAGGTATCAGGGTCGGCCTTATTCGTCCCGGTGGGTGCCGTCTGCGGCGTGGCGGGCGTGCTCATGCTCAATGCCTCCGCGTCGTGCTGCCCACGCCGTCGGTGCGCTCGATGCGAACCACGGCGGCCTTGTCCGTACCCAGCCGCAACTCGGCCGCGCCGAACAGCCGGTCCACCACGTAGTAGGGGGAGCGGAAGCGATAGTTCACGAGTTGGCCATCACCGTGCTGCCCGATCACGAACAGCGGCGGCAGCTCGCCCTGCGCGATGCCAGCGGGGAACTGGATATAGACCCGCTCGCCGTCATCGAACGCCCGCAGCGGTTTCCACGGGGGGCTGTCGCCGGAGATCGCGTAGCGGAATTTGATCTGCTCCAGCGACAAGCCCGAGTCCACTGGTGTTGCCGCCTGAGCCTGCTGCGCCTGCCTCTGCAAGGCCAGCATGCGGTCCTTCGGGTAATCCCATGATGCAGATGCCATCCACGCCTGCGGCGTCGAAGACAGTTCGAGTAGGTAGGTGCGACGGTTGGTGGTGATGACCAGGTTCGTCTTCAGCCCAACGCGCGTGGGTTTCACGAGAATGTTCACGCGCAGGCTGGCGCCCGCGCCGCTGGCCGTGTCGCCCACGATCCAGCGCACCGTGTCGCCGGCCGAGACCGTCACCAGTTCCTCTCCCTCCTGCAAGGTGATGACAGTGACGCGGCCGGGGCTGGTGTAGACTTGATACAGCGCGCCGTCAGCGTAGGGCCAAACCTGGATGGCGTTGACGTAGCCCTCTCGGCTCGGCGCCACGCGTGCTTCGGCGTTGGCGCGAGTCACGCGAGATTTCTCGTCAGGTGATTCCGGGGTGGGCTTGTCCTCGGGTGTATTACCCAAAGGCTTCAACTGCCCGGGTAGCGGTAGTGGTTTGGGTACTTCGACCACCTCGATGGGCTTGGGCAATTCCGGCAGCGCGTGCGCCGCGACGGGTTCGTCCAGCGTGATGTCCGGCGGCGGTTTGCCGTGTGTGGCGCAACCACTGACAGTCACCAAAGTGGCGCTCAGGATCAACGGCAAAGCGTAATTGCGGATTTGGGTTTTCATGGCTTCTTGGCTCCTTCGGTCGCGTCGAGTTCACGGCTCCAGGAAAGGCCGTTCACGTATATGCCCAGCGGGTTCTTGCGCAATCGCTCTTCGGTGCGCGGCGGTTGCAGCACGATGGACAGCACAGCCGTCCAGCGCTCGGTGCCCGAGGGCGAACCGTTCACATAGCTGCGCTCGATCCAGCGCACCTGGAACGAGGATTCGCTGGCGCGAACCACGCTGGTGATCTCCACGGCTGTCGATGCCTGCCCGATGCGTGTGAACGGATCGTTGGTGCGCGCGTAATCGTTCAGCGTGGCCGCACCCTTGTCCGTGGTGTAGTCGTAGGCTTCGAGCCAGTTCTGCCGCACCACGATGGGGTCGATCGACAGCGAGCGTACATCGGTAAGGAAACGCGCCAGGTGGTAGGCGATCTGTGCGTCGTTCGGCTTGTAGGGCGTGGCGGCTTCACCCACCGCGCGCACTTGGCCGCCCGTGGCCACCTCGACCACATAAGGCGTGACGATGGACTGCGCCGAGCGCCACACCAGGCCACCCGCCATCAGCAAGGCGAGCGACAGACAGCCGAAGGCCATCAGCCGCCAGTTCTTCGCCTGCACGCGCGCACTGCCGATGCGCTGGTCCCAGACCTGTGCGGCAGCCTGGTACGGGGTGACGGGCTCGGGCGTTTCCGAGTACTTCACCTGGGGTCGTTTGAATCGCATGAACTGATCTCCGTTAATGGTTCGAATCGTCGCGCAGGCTCGGACTGGCCCCGCTGCCGCCGTGGTCTCCCGAGCGCAGCGTGTGGGCGGCCGTCGTGGCCGCATGGCTCACCTGCTGTTTGCGACGCATTTGTTTGGCCCAGGCGGGCTCTGCCGCAGGGGGCTTGGCTTCGGCTGCATCGGCCGATTCGGTAGAACTGGCTGCCGCTGCAGGCGCAGCAGCGTCCGCGACGAAGTTCGCTACGCGATCCTTGACCGCCTTGGCACTGGCCGCGACGCGCTGGCCGACAGCACCGGCACCGCTCTTGGCCACATTGGCAAGGCCTGCGCCAGCAGCACGAACTCCACCGCCACCCGATGCGGCGGCGCCAGCCTGGTAGGCGGTCTTCGCGCCGCTTGCCATTGAGCTGGTCGCACGCCCGGCCGATGCAGCGCCACCGATGGCTGCGCGCGCAGCGCCTGGCGCCATGCGCGCACCCGCCGCTACCGCCGCGCCACCTGTCGCGATAGCGGCACCACCGGCCACCGCCAAACCAGCAGCCCCCAGCGCCGTGCCGGCCGCTGCACCCGCGCCGAGCTGCGGTGCGCCGGACACCAGCCCGGTGGCAATCCCCGGCCCGAAGATCCCCAGTCCCAGCATCGCCAGTGAGGCGAGCATGATGGTCAACGCCAGGTCGATGGAGGGCTCAGTGTTGGGCGGGGTCTGGAACTGTGCAAACAATCCCGTGCCGATGCCGACGATCACCGCCAGCACCAGCACCTTGATGCCCGATGACACCACGTTGCCCAGCACCCGCTCGGCCAGGAATGCCGTCTTGTTCCACAACGCAAACGGCACCAGTACGAAACCTGCGAGCGTGGTCAGCTTGAATTCGATCAGCGTGACGAAGAGCTGCACCGCGAGCACGAAGAAGCTCACGATCACCACCAGCCAGGCGAGAAACAGCACCGAGATGACATCGAGGTTCGCGAACACCTCGGGGAAGCCGGTAAGGTTGCTGATCTGCGCCATGATCGGTTGCGCCGCATCGACGCCGACCTTGGCCAGGTGGCCCGGATGCAGAAACTGTGCCTGGCTCAGCGTGGAACCCGACGCCACCATCCCGAGTCCGGCAAACGAATTGAACAGGATGCCGGCCAGATTGTTGAAGTTGCCGATGATGAAGGCGAAGGCGCCGACATAGAGCGTCTTCTTGATCAGCCTGCCGATCACGTCCTCGCCGCCCATCGCCCAGAATAGCCCCGCCAGCGTCATGTCGATCACCACCAGCGTGGCGGTGAGGAACGCCACCTCGCCATGCAGCAGGCCGAAACCCGAGTCGATGTAGTGCGAGAAGACATCGAGGAAGTGGTCGATGACCGACAGATCGTTCATGGCTCAGTCTTTCGGTGCAGCCGGTGGCGCGGGCGTGTACGGCGTGCCGTTACCCATGAAGCGCCGCCGCGTGGCTTCAGCAGCCCTGTTGCACAGGGCATCACCCAGCTTGGCGTGGTCGGTCTTGCACTGCGCGCGGACCTCCTTCAGGCGATCAGGATTCGCCATCAGCGATTCGACGGACTCGGCGGGTTCCGGTTTGCCGCATGCGGCCAGCAGCAGGGTGCAGGCGGCGGCGATGAGAATGGTTTTCATGATCGCGTTTTCTCAATTGCCGTAGTAGTTGACGCTGTATGGCGTATACGGTGTGCCGGTGCCATGGAAGCGGTTGCGCACCTCGGCGGCACGCGCATGCACCGCGACCTGCCGCGCCTGTTCGAGGGCGACGGCACGGTCTTGCGTGACCTGGAGCTGCTGCGCCTGGATCGCCTGCCGGGCCTGCAGGGCCAGCAACTGGTTCGTCGCCTGGGTGGCCTGCAAGGCGCCCACCGCCGACTGGCTGTTGTTCACGAGGGCGCTCAAGGTCTGCTCGTCGGAAGCGAAGTTCTGCACCGACTGCGACTGCACCTCGGCCGCGGTACGCAGTGCCTCCAGTGCGTTCTGCCAATGCTGGCTGGCGTCGAGCGCCATCTGGTTTGCCGGGGTCGATGCGGTGTAGGCAGCGGGATAGAGCTGCGCGAACTGGGTCTCCATCTGCGTCAGGTTCAATGACAGCCCCTGCGCCTGCTGCAGCAGCTGGTTCGTCGCGGATAGCGCAGATTGCAGTTGATTGAGCGCGCTGAAGGGGAGACTGGTCAGGTTCTTCGCCTGGTTGGTCAGCATCTGCGCTTCGTTCTGCAGTTGCTGGATCTGGTTGTTGATCTGCTGCAGAGTACGGGCAGCTGTCAGGATGTTCTGAATCAAGTTGGCCGGATCGATGACCACCACCGTCGCCTGTACCGAGGGCATCACGGTCATGAGTACGACGGCGGCGACGGCAAGAAGGGTTTTCTTCATGGCTGCTTCTCCTGGGGAGTGAAGGGGAACGACGGGATCAGATCGGCGGCCCAGTCGAGGCCGCGATGGCGCAGCCAGGCGGCTGCGAAATCCGCGGGCGGCACCGACGCGGATACGGCGTCGATGGCGCGCTGGTCTTCGGGCTTGGCTGCGCCGGCAAACGCCAGCGTCACCGGCCCGAGTCCGAGGTCGAAGATCCGGTTGCCGAGCCGCGACTGGTAGTAGTAGTCGCGCTTGGGCTGGGCGGTCGCCACGATCTCGATCTGTCGCGCATTGAGGCCAAAGCTCTCGTAGATGGCGCGAATCTGCGGCTCGGTCGCCTGCGGGTTGGGCAGGAAGATACGGCTCACGCAGCTCTCGACGATGGCCGGCGCAATACTGGAATCCTTGATGTCCGCCAGCGATTGCGTGGCGAAGATCACCGACACGTTCTTCTTGCGCAGCGTCTTCAACCACTGCCGAATACGCGCGGCAAACACCGGGTCGTCGAGGAACAGCCACGCTTCATCGAGGATCA
>ERZ778022.993-NODE-993-length-46758-cov-4.304327_pt1 | contig 46758 bp, 40 predicted proteins | sample MGYA00375752_ERZ778022 | MGnify/ENA primary metagenome ERZ778022 (study PRJEB29350, sample SAMN05389826) | bioreactor metagenome | isolation source: Thiocyanate bioreactor | place: South Africa: University of Cape Town | collected 2014-04-04 ...
GCCGCGCCGCCATCCAGTTGACGTTGCCGCGCAGCGTGTTGATCTCGCCGTTGTGGGCGACCATGCGGTAGGGATGCGCCAGCTTCCACGACGGGAAGGTGTTGGTCGAGAAGCGCTGGTGGACGAGGATCAGCGCCGTCTCGAAGCGCGGGTCCTTCAGGTCCTTGTAATAGGCGCCGACCTGGTAGGCCAGGAACATGCCCTTATAGACGATCGTGCGCGACGACATCGACACGCAATAGGCGCCGACGTCGCGGTTGGCGTGCTCGGCATAGATGCGGCCGGAGATCACCTTGCGCAGGATGTAGAGTTCGCGCTCGTACTGCTCGTCGTCGACTCCGGCCGGCCGGCCGAAGAAGGCTTGCCGGTGGCAAGGCTCCGAAGCGGCGATCTCCGGCGCACGAGACAGCGAGGAATTGTCGACCGGCACGTCACGGAAGGCGATGAGGGGCATTCCCTCGGAATGCGCCGCCTCGCGCACGATCTCTTCGACATGGGCCCGCTGGTCCGCATCCTGCGACATGAACCAGTGGCCGACCGCATACTGCCCCGCCGGCGGCAGCTCGACGCCCTGCTTCGCCATCTCCTCGCGGAAGAAGCGGTCCGGGATCTGCACGAGCACGCCGGCGCCGTCGCCCATCAGCGGGTCGGCGCCGACGGCGCCGCGATGGGTGAGGTTCTCCAGCATGGCCAGCCCGTCCACGACGATGCCGTGCGACTTGACGCCCTTCATCTGCGCGATGAAGCCGACGCCGCAGGCATCGTGCTCGTTGCGCGGGTCGTAGAGGCCCTGCGCGGCGGGCAGGCCGGATCGCGGACGCGCGGATTTGACGGCGCGATCCGTCCGCGCGGCCGTCGAAGTTCCGGTCGTCACAGAAGGCGTCATGTCCGTCATCGCCTGTCCTCCAGTCTCGCCCTGTCGGGCCACCCATCCTCTCCGCAAGCTGCCCGGGGCAGCATTCCGGCAATCCGCGGCTTCTCCTTGCAGGTCGAGGCCGCGCGGTCTCGCGCGATGCCTCATCTCCGCCGCCGGCGCCGCCGCCAAGCGGTCCGGACGCGTTCGCGCCCAAGCGCGGAGCTGCCGATACTATACGGCAACTCCCCGTTCGACGCTTCGATAAATAAGACAGTACTACTGTCCTATATCGCGTATGCCAGAAATCCCGGCGGCTCGCAAGACGCTTTCAGCAAAAAAGGGAGCGGATCAAGAAATTTCATGTTTGCATCAGCGGGTGTTGCGTAATTTTCTTGCGCGCACGTCCAGGCATCGCCCGCACCGCCCGAGAAGGGCGCCGGAGCCTTGCCAGCAGGCCGCAAATCCTCAAACTGCGCGACGCGGCCGACATGGCCGGCGCAGCATCGGCACGGGACATCTCCATGAACTTCGCATCGGACAACTGGGCGGGCGCCCATCCGGCGGTCGCGGCCGCCCTTTCCGGACAGGCGGCGGGCTTCGCACCGGCCTACGGCACCAGCGATCTCGACCGCAAGGTCGCCGCCCGGGTTTCCGAGATCTTCGAGCGCGAGGTGGCCGTCTATTTCGTCGCCACCGGCACCGCCGCCAATTCGCTGTCGATGACGGCGCTCGCCAGGCCCGGCGGCGTCGCCTTCGCCCACCGCGAGGCGCACATGCTGGAGGACGAGTGCGGCGCGCCGGAATACTTCACCGGCGGCGCACGCCTGTCGCCCGTCGACGGCGCACTCGGCCGCATCGACCCGGCGCTGCTCGACCGCGCCATCCGCCGCCATCCGGCCGCCTTCGTCCATGCCGGCCAGCCCATGGCCACCTCGATCACGCAGGCGACGGAGGTCGGCACCGTCTACGGCCTCGACGACATCCGCGCGGTCTCGGGCGTCTGCCGCACGCATGGCATCCCGCTGCACATGGACGGCGCGCGCTTCGCCAACGCGCTGGTCTCGCTCGGCTGCACGCCGGCCGAGATGACCTGGAAGAGCGGCGTCGACATCGTCTCCTTCGGCGGCACGAAGAACGGCTGCTGGTGCGCCGAGGCCGTGGTGGTGCTCAACCCGGACATCGGCCGCGACATGCCGTTCCTGCGCAAGCGCGCCGCCCAGCTCTTCTCCAAGTCGCGCTTCGTGGCGGCGCAGTTCGACGCTTATCTCTGCGGCGGCCTGTGGCTGGACTCCGCCCGCCACGCCAACCGCATGGCCGCCGCGCTCGCCACCGCGATCGACGTCTCCTCGAAGCTGCGGCTCGCCTGGGCGCCGCAGGCCAACGAGGTCTTCGCCATCATGGAGAAGGCGACCTTCGAGGCGCTGCAGAAGGCCGGCGCCGTCTTCTACGACTGGCATCCGCCGTACGGCTATGCCGGGCCGGTCGGCGAGAGCGAGACGATGGCCCGCCTCGTCACCAGTTTCGCCACCACCGGCGAGGAGGTCGAGCGCTTCGGCCGCCTGATCTCGTGACCGCCGCCGGGCAGCCCCGGGCATGAAAAAAGCGGCGCCTCGCGGCGCCGCTTCTTCGTTCCGTTGCCGTCTGCCGGTCGGTCAGGCAGCCTTGGCTTCGATCTGCTTCGAGCCTTTCGCGACCTTGGCGATCTCGATCTTGCGCGGCTTCATCTCCTCGGGGATGTTGCGCTTCAGGTCGATGTGCAGGAGGCCGTTCTTGAGCTCGGCGCCGGTCACCTCGACGAAGTCGGCGAGCTGGAAGCGGCGCTCGAAGGCGCGCGCGGCGATGCCGCGATAGAGGAACTCGCCCTCGTCCTTGGTCTCCTCGGTCTTCTCGCCCTTCACGGTGAGCACGTTGCGGTGGGCTTCGATCGAAATCTCGTCTTCCGAGAAGCCGGCGACCGCCATCGAGATGCGGTAGGCATCATTGCCGGTGCGCTCGATGTTGTAGGGCGGGTAGCTGGGAGCGCTCTCCGAAGGCGCGAGCTGGTCGAGCATGCCGAACAGGCGGTCGAAGCCGACGGTGGAGCGATAGAGGGGCGAAAAATCAACGTGACGCATGGTCTGTTCTCCTGGAAGCAACAAGTGTTTGCGTTGACCGGCATCGGAAAGCCTTCTGGCCTTTCCATTCCGGTCGGCGACCCCGGCATCGGCGGCCGCCACGGTTGATTTGGGGATTTCCTCGCGGGCTTCAAGACCTGCCGCCAAGGCGCGGCTCGGACGTCTGCGCGTCCCTTTTCCGGCCCTCGCGCCGATGAACGCCGGATGAACCGTTGCTTCGGGCTGCGTTCAGCCAGCATCGCCTAATCTTCCCACGTACTCCGGAAATGGCGGTCCTGGACCGCCGAGCATATCGGGACCGGGTGCAACGTCCCTTCCTCCCGGACCCCGACTGGAGGCCGGTCAGCCCAAAAGCTGGCCGGCCTCCGCAGTTTCCGGGCCGCCCGCATCTGCCCGCGCGTTTCCGCTTCGCCGCGCTTTGCCTTTGCGCCGCTCTCCTTTATTGAGGCGGATGTTCGCGACCTGGGCGGGCGATGCCGGAACTGATCTTTGCGGCCGAGGGCAGCCCCGTCCCCGACAGGATGGTGGCCGGCCGGCTGACCATGCGCGACGGCAAGGCGATCCGCTGGGCGCGCTTCGCCGCGGGCGCGCGGCCGCTCAAGGGCACCGTCGTCGTCATCCCCGGCCGCAACGAATGCATCGAGAAATATTTCGAGACGGTCCGCGACCTTTCCGACCGCGGGCTCGGCAGCCTCATCTTCGACCTGCGCGGACAGGGCGGCTCCGACCGCCTGCTCGCCGACCCGGCGCGCGGCCATGTCCGCAGCGTCGACGACTATGTCGGCGACCTCGAGCAGATCTTCGAGCAGCTCGTCCTGCCGGACTGCCCCGGCCCCTACTACGTGCTCGCCCATTCGACCGGCGGGCTGGTGGCGCTGCTCGCCGCGCCCGACCTCATCAACCGCGTGCGCCGCATGGTGCTCACCGCGCCGCTCATCGAGTTCGCCGGCTTGCCCTTGTCGATGAAATGGGTGCGGCGGCTGAGCGGCCTGATGCGCTATCTCGGGCTCGGTTCGCGCTATTTCGGCGGCGGCCCGCGCCAGCAGACGCCGCAGCCCTTCTCGACCAACAAGCTCACCACCGACCACGCCCGCTACGAGCGCAACGTCGCGATCTTCCGCGAGCATCCCGAGCTGGCGATAGGCGGCCCGACCGCCGCATGGGTGCATGCCGTGTGCGTGGCCGTCGACCGGCTGCAGGATCCCGATTTCCTCGCCCGCATCCACGTGCCGGTCCTCGTCGTGGCGGCCGGTGCCGACGAGGTCGTCACGACGCCCGCCGCCGAGCGGATGGCGGAAAGGATCCGCTCCGGCTCGATCATCACCATCGACGGCGCCCACCACGAACTGCTGCAGGAGGCTGACCTCTACCGCGAGCAGGTGCTGGCGGCGTTCGACGCCTTCGTGCCGGGGTCGGATGCACCATTCAGCTAGAAACGGCCACGTATGGCAACATTCGCAGTTCGTACGGCGCTGAGGAACGGGCGGACATCCATGAGAGCCATCTATTATACACTCGTTTGGACAATTTGGATGCTCGGCGCCATAACATCCGCGTCCGCGGAACCGGGAGATGTTTGCTGGTCAAAATTCATGAGCGCCCCGTTGGAGGCGATTCCAGACTGTACGCTACTGATAAACAAGGATGAATGGACCAACAACGGCTTCAAGTCGACTATTTACTTCAAGCGAGGTGTCGCCCGCTTGATGGATGCTCTGCAACGCAAGACGAAAAAGTTCGACGGTGCATTTGACGACTTGACCGAATCAATCGAGATCGAACCAAGCCCAAATCGGGGGACCGCCTACTATTTTCGGGCCAATATCCATATGCTGCGCGGCAACAAGAGCTCAGCCGTGCGTGATTTCAAGAAATCGTTGGAACTTGAGCCAAACGGCGCCTTTCATCCCGACGCTGAAAAGCAGATAAAGAAGCTCGGTGGCTGAGCCTCGCCCGCCTCACTTGTTCAGGACGTCCAGCGCCGCCTTGTGCAGCTCGGCATTCGCTGCCGCCACGATGTCGCCGGCCAGCTCCGCCGGCCCGCCGTCGAGCCGCGTGACGACGCCGCCCGCCCGCTCGATGATCGGGATCAGCGCGACGATGTCGTAGGGCTGGAGCGCGGTCTCCACGACCAGGTCGATATTGCCGGCGGCGAGCATGCAGTATGCGTAGCAGTCGGTGCCGTAGCGGGCGAGCCGCACCTGCGATTCGAGCCTGTCATAGGCGGTCCGCCCGGGACCGGAGAACAGCGCCGGCGTCGTGGTGCATAGGGTCGCGTCGGCGAGGCTGCTGGTCGCGCGCGTCTTCAAGGCGCGCGGCCCGCCCGGCCCCTCGTAGAAGGCGCCCTTCTCGTCCGCCATGAAGAGCTCGCCGGTGAAGGGTTGCGACATCATCCCGGTCACGGCCCGGCCCGCGCGCTTCAGCCCCACCAGCGTGCCCCACAGCGGCAGGCCCGAGATGAAGGCCCGTGTGCCGTCGATCGGGTCGATCACCCAGACATGCTCGGCATCCGCATTGGCGGCGCCGAACTCCTCGCCGACGATACCGTGGGCTGGGAAACGGCGCTCGATCAGGGCGCGGATGGCGCGCTCGGCCTCGCGGTCGGCCTCCGTCACCGGATCGAAGCCGACCGTGTACTTGTTGGCCACCTCGGTCGGCTGCCGGAAGCGCGGCAGCGTCTGCGCCGCGGCCGCCGCCGCCACCTCGCGCAGGAATGTCCTCATCTCGTCCACTCGATCCTCCCGCGCCGCATCGGCCGCGCAAATTCCTGGTCCGCACCGCACCGGCGGCGCAAATTGCCTATAGTCATGGTGCCGCTTGACATTTGTGCGGCGCAACATACTGTTGGAGTGGGACAGTTGCTCTGTCCAGCCCTTTTGGGCGTTTCCTCCCTAGACTTGGACCGCGTCGCGCGAGCGATGCGGTCTTTTTTATGCGTTTCCAGTGTCTTGGCGAAAATGGCCGCGTCGGGTCCTACTCGGCGGCGAGCGGCATCGGCCTGTCGTTCTGGATCGGCAGCGTCGCCAGCGCGACGGCGAACCGGGTCAGGTCGTTCGCAAGTGCAACAAAGCGGTCCGTCCGCCGGTAGGTCTGCTCGTCCATGTAGAGGCCGCGATTGATCTCGATCTGCAGTGCATGCAGGCCGCGCGCCGGCCGCCCGTAATGCTCGGTGATGAAGCCGCCGGCATAGGGCTTGTTGTGCGCGACGGTGTAGCCGAGCGAGGTCAGCAGCCGGATCGCATGCTCGCTGAGCGTCGAGGAAGCCGACGCCCCGAACCGGTCGCCGACGATGAAGTCCGGCCGCATGCCGCCGTCGCCGATGCGGATGCTCGCCGGCATCGAGTGGCAGTCGACCAGCACGGCCTGGCCGAAGCGCGCATGGGTGCGCATCACCAGCCGTTTCAGGCATTCGTGATAGGGCTTGTAGATATGCTCGACGCGCTCGATCGCCTCGGCGAGCGGCAGCCGCCGGCCGTAGATCTCCATGCCCTCCCCGACCAGCCGGGGGATCGTGCCGAGGCCGCCGGCCACGCGCGGCGAGCGGATGTTGGCAAACGCCGGCAGCGGCTCGGCGAACATGCGCGGGTCGAGCTCCCACGGCTCGCGGTTGACGTCGAGATAGGCGCGCGGGAAATCGGCCGCCAGCATCGGCGCGCCGAGCGCGGCCGCCGCGCCCGAGAACAGCTCGTCCACGTAGCAGTCCTCGGAGCGGCGGATCGTCTCGGCGTCGAGCCGCGCCATGGCGAGGAAGCGTTTCGGATACACCCGGCCGCTGTGCGGCGAGTTGAACACGAAGGGCACGCGCTGCACCGGGGCTTCCAGGACGTGGAAGGGAGCTGTGTCCTTGAAGTCGCCGATCGCCGCCATGATTGCCCCGGGCCGGATTGCCGCCACGACCGTGCCACCACTTGCCGGTGCTGTCCAGCCTCGCGCGCGGTGCCGCAGCGCCAGCTAGTCCCTTCATTCACTTGATGTTTACCGCCCGCCACGCATATACGTCTATGGTTAACGGCGCTGCTTCGCGGGTGCGCGCCGGATTGGTTCGGAAGGTTTCGATGGCAAGGATTCTCCTCGCTGAGGACGACAACGACATGCGCCGCTTCCTCGTCAAGGCGCTCGAGCGGGCGGGATACGACGTCAGCGACTTCGACAACGGCGCCAGCGCCTATGAGCGGCTGCGGGAGGAGCCCTTCTCCCTGCTGCTCACCGACATCGTCATGCCGGAGATGGACGGCATCGAGCTGGCGCGGCGCGCCACCGAGCTCGACCCGGACCTGAAGGTGATGTTCATCACCGGCTTCGCCGCCGTCGCCCTCAATCCGGACTCCAACGCCCCCAAGGACGCCAAGGTCCTGTCGAAGCCCTTCCACCTGCGCGACCTCGTCAACGAGGTCGACCGCATGCTGAAGGCCGCCTGACGGCTCCCGCAACGCCCTCCGAAACGGCTTCCGGGACAACCTCGTCGCAAGACGGACCCGGGCAGATCACCGCAAGTCGGTCGGGGTCGCCCAGCCCTTGCCGAGGCTGGACGACCAAGCCGCGAGAGCGGGTGAAACGAGCTGCCGCATCCGTCGAAAACGGCTCTCGAAACGCTCCAGATCGCCCCTTGACGCCGGATGCGGCGGTGTGGTCTATGCGCGCCACGGATGGGCGTGTAGCTCAGCGGGAGAGCACTACGTTGACATCGTAGGGGTCACAGGTTCAATCCCTGTCACGCCCACCATCCAGTCCCTTGTTTTTGACCTGTTTCTGGTTGCGTTTGGATAGTGCCGGCGAGCCCACAGACAGTCAGGCGCGGGGGTCTGCCGTGACATGTCGCCAGAGACCTCCAAGCGGCTTTGCATTGAATTCATAACGAGGGAATCCAGCCGTGCCGTTGTCCTATCCGCCTCTCGCCGATACGGAGTGGCCCGCCGCCATCGCGCAGATGCGGCAGGGTTTTGCCGGGAAGCTCAACGTCTACCGCGTCATGGCGTATCATCCAGCGCTTCTTTCCGCCTGGAGCGCGCTACGCCAGCATGTGGTCGTCGGCAACGCGCTGGGGCCGCAGCGCAGCGAGGTGGCGATCCTGCGGACGGGGCATCGGCTCGGCTCCGAATACGAATGGAGCCATCACGTGGTGCGTGCCCGCGCATGCGGCATGTCGGATGCCAGAATCGCCTCCATCGCCGGGCCGCTGGACGGCATGTCGGCGGAGGACGCCATCATAGCGCGCGCGGTCGACGAGATGTTCGACAGCAAGCGCATCGGCGAAGCGTCGGTGGAGGCCCTGGCGATGCTGGTCGGGACCGAAGGCGTGTTCGACGTCATCGCCACCGTCGGCATGTACTCGACGCTCGGCTACATCGTGAACAGCTTCCGCACGCCGGTCGATCCCGATGTCGCCGGCGAACTGGAAAACCGCCCGCTCGGGACCTGAGCGGGAGGATATCCCGGGACCCGACCTGCATTGCTATTCCGACATGAATCGCGGCTTCGCGAAGTGGGCAGGCCGAATAGAGCGATCCGACGAAGCTCTCGGTGCCTCATGCGCCAGGCTGAGGCAGATGCTCGAACCGTCTCTCTGACAGCGCAGGAACTGAGCTACCCGGCAGGCGGTTGGCGCGCGAGGCTTTCCTCGATCGACCGGCGCGAGTGGATCAGTTCCCGCTCGATTTCCGCCCGGTCGAAAGCGCCGGCCGCCGCCTTGCGCATGATGATCGTCATGCTGCCTAGCGGCGAGCCCGTCGGCCCCGCGAGGACGGTGGCAATTGCCACGTTGTCCGGAACGAACTCCCCTTCGGTCCACAGGAAAGGCTGCCGGCTGAAGCTGCGCGCGGTCGCGCGGAACTGCTCCCAGGTTTCGCCGAGACCCGCGGCCGCGATTTCCCTCGGGTTTGCATCGAACACCTTCCTGAGGCTACGCCACGGCATCGCGCCGAGGATGACCTTGCCGGTGCAGCCGCGGAAGAGCGGCACCACCTGCCCGCGCTCGTAGCCGATGCTGAGTTCCCGGTCGCCATCGACATGGCCGAGCCCGATGACGGCGTTGTCGTAGAGCCGCGTAAGCGTCACGGTCAGCCCGGTCTGCGCCGAAAGGCGCTTCATCTCGGCCATGCCGGCCGCGAGGAGCGGGCTGGTCGTGCGGGCGATCCTGTCCAGGATGCTGATGCGGCCGCCGAGGATGAAGCGGTCGTCGATGCCGTACTCGATGAAGCCGTGCTGCCGCAGCTTCTGCAGGTCGCGGTAAGTGGTGCTGAGCGTCGCGCCGAGCCTGGCTGCGATCTCGTCGGCCGAGAAGGCGGAATCCGCTTCCGAATAGAGAAGCAGGATATTGAGAAGACGCGACTGGCCGGCCATGGACTCAGCTACCGCAAGGCGGCCGGGGCAGCAAGCCGGTGCAGCGCTCCGGAACCGCCGGCAGGAAATCGCCAGCCAGGGCGGCCCGCATTGCAAAACTTCATATATGTAGTAATCTGGCAAAAAGCTTCACATGTGTAGCAACTTCGGCGGCTACGCGGCACGCAGGGAGGGATCGCATGGAATACTATGGTTTCACGTTGACGCCGGCGCGCGAGGGCCAGTCCCACGCACAGCGCTACGCCGAGCTTTTCAGCACGGTGGAGATCGCCGACCGATCGCATTTCGACGGCTGGTTCTTCGCCGAGCATCATGGCGAGGCGTCGTTCTCCCTGCTGCCCTCGCCGAATCTCGTGATCGCCGCGTTGAGCCAGCGCACGCGCCGCCTGCAGCTCGGCAATCTCGTGAACCTCATTCCGTTCCACCATCCCTACCGGCTGGCGGCGGAGATCAGGATGCTCGACACCTTCACGGGCGGGCGTCTCGAGGTCGGCTTCGGCCGCGGCCAGGTCCGTACCGAGCAGGCCGCCTTCGGAACCGACAGGAGCGCGACCGTCGACATGTTCGATGCCGGCTTCGACATCATCCGGCGCCTGCTGCTCGGCGAGCGGATCGACTACGACACGCCCTGGTGGAAAGGGTCGAACGCCTTCGTGACCCCCGAACCGACGCAGAGGCCGCATCCGCCCTTCTGGCTGAGCGCCGCGAGCGACTCGTCGATCGAGAAGGCCGCCCGGCTCGGCATGTACTGCGCGACCGCGCTGCTTTCCCGAAAAGTCTCCGATACCCACATGGCCGAATACCGGCGCCACTGGGACCGCTGCAATCCCGACCGCAAGGGACAGGGCAAGTTCTCGATCACCGCGGACGTCGCGATCGGCCGCACCTTCGACGAGGCCTACGCGCAGGTTGCGCATCATTTCGACAAGCGGAAGGAGCACTTCTCGCGCTCGATCACCGACCGGCCCGGGGACAACGACGAAACCTATCGTACGCACCGTCCCAATTACGAGGCCTTCGCGAAATCCTCGATCGAGGACATGCTGGAAAACCACCTGCTTGTTGCGGGCACGGTCGACCAGTGCATCGAGCAGGTCACGGCCATCCGCAATCGCGGCATCGACGTGGTGAACCTGTCCTTCAGCGCAAACGATCCGGACTTCGCGAGACGCTCCGTCGAGCTGTTCGGCTCCGAAGTCATCCCGGCGGTCGAAGGGCTGCGCGCGAAGGCCGTGTAGCCCGGAGTGGTGAACAGGCGGTTGGCAACGAGGCTTTGAAATGCTCGACAGGACCAGACTGCAGGAGCTGAGCGCGCGGGCGCGGCACGACGTCGACGTCGGGCTGGAATATGGCGGCGTCGAAGGATGTTCGCTGGCGATCGGCTATCGCGGCGAGATCGTCTTTGCGGAGGCCTACGGCGCGGCAAAGATCGACACGCCGATCCTCATCATGTCGCCGACCAAGACGATCATGGAGGCGGCGCTCTGGGTCCTCTACGGCAGGGGTCTGATCGCTGCGGCCGATCGCGTCACGGACTACGTCCCGGAGTTCGGCACCAACGGCAAGGAAACGATCACGCTGGAGATGCTGGAGACCCACACCAGCGCCATTGCCAACCAGATGATCGATCACCCTGACCACGCTGACAGGCAAAAGCGGCTGGCCGCCTTTCGCGGATGGTCGGCGGAAGGCGTCCGCGGAACCTACTACGAATACCATATCGGCAGCGGCAACTGGGTGCTGGCGGAGATCATCGAGCGGGTATCGGGCATGGACTATCGCGCCTTCCTGAAGAAGGAGGTGCTCGAGCCGCTCGGCCTCGCCGACATCCGCAAGGTGAGCCTCGGCGAGCCGGAAGAGCTGCAGAAGCTGACCCTCAAGCACATCAACTGCAGTCGCGGATGGACACCGGACCGGGCGAAGCTTCCGCCGGTGCCGCATTCCTATGACAGGGAGGACGCCCTGGCGGTCGGCGTGCCAGGGTCCGGGGCGGTGGGAACGCCCACCGGCGTGGCGCTGCTCTATCAGGCCTATCTGCACAATCCGGGAGAGTTGTGGAAGCCGGGTGTGTTGGAAGACGCGCGCTCCAGGGTCCGCGTCCGCGTCCCCGATCCGATGGGGCGACCGATCGTTCGCAGCCTTTCGTTCCATCTGGGCGACGCCCTGACAGACCGCTACGGGGAGCGCTCGTTCTTCGGCGAGGCGACGTCGGCCCGGACGTTCGGCCATCAGGGACAAGGCGGCCAGATCGCATGGGCCGACCCCGTCTCGGGCCTCTCCTTCTGCTATCTGACGAACACGGTCGTGTTCCCGCCCGGCGGCTGCTTTCACCCGAGAGCACGCGAACTGTCCACCCTCGCCGCGCAAGTCCTTGGAAGCTAGCGGGCTTTGTCGCAACCGGCCGTGAAGCATCGAGGGCATCGGCATGAACTGCATGACGGTCGGAGGCGACATAAGTCCCGCGGATCTGCGCAAGTCGCTGGGAAGCTATTGTTCGGGAGTGACGATCGTCGGCGGGCGTGACGCCGAGGGAAATCTCTTCGGAATGACGTGCCAGAGCTTCCACTCGCTTTCGCTCGATCCGCCGCTGGTCGCCTATTTCGCCGACCGGGCCTCGAAGAGCTATCGCGAGTTGCGCAGGCTCGACCGGTTCTGCATCAGCGTGCTGGCCGCCGACCAGGCTGCACTCGCATCGCGTTTCAGCAGATCCGGTATCGACAGGTGGGCCGGTACCGAGTGGAGCGAGGACTGCTTCGGCCAGCCGGTCATTTCGGGAAGCATCGCGAGCATCTCGTGCCGCTCATACGACGAGCATGAAGGGGGAGACCACTTCATCAATGTGAGCAGGGTCGAGGCGCTCCGTCACGATCAGTCGAAGCGCCCGCTGCTGTTCTTCCGCTCGTCCTTCGCGCATCTCGGCAACGAGGCGACCAGCGAGCGTTGACGGCCAGCCTCTCTTCGCCGGGCGCCGCCATCACACCTTGACAGCTAGGGACGAGCCGGTTGCCTGTCGGGTTTCGGTACGGCTCGCTTGCGCCCGGCGCTCCGCTTTGCAGGCGTGGAAGGCGGGCTCTCGGCAGCCAGATCCGCGGCCTGGCTGATCAATTCCTCCACCGATCTGGAGAATTGCTGCAACTCCCGCTCGTCCAGCACCATCATCAGCTTCGAGAGAAACTCCCGATGGGGCAGCACCGCTTCCCGCGCGGTCTTCCTTCCCTTCGGCGTCAGCGAGATGGTCGTGCTGCGCCCGTCATGCGGATTGGAGCTTCTCTTCACGAAGCCGTCCCGCTCGAGCCGTCCGACGACCGAGTTGACATTCGACGCGTTGCACATGAGCAGCCGGCTCAACTCGACGAGATTCAGCTCGCCGCGCTGCAGCAGGTTGCGCAGGACGGAATATCGCGGAACCGACAAGCTCCAGGCCGAGAGGTGCTGGTCGACGGCCTTGTTGATGACGGTGGACGCGTAGTGGAAGAGAAGATAGGCGCGGATAGCGGCGTCCGGCGTCGAGCCGGCCTCGCGGATCGCCATGTCGACCCGTTCACCCGGCGCGAGCGGCCTTCTCGCAGTCCCCTTCTTCGTCGGCGCCATACGGTCGATCCCAATGTTTCGGACGATCCGCCGAATCCGGCGGGACGACCTCCGCCTGCCGCGCATGCCGTGAGCCCGCTACGGCGGCGCTGCTAGCTAACATGGTTTCAATCGAAGGTCGACATTCGGCAGCCGGCCGGATCGGGTCGGCGACCCGGCAGCGGTTGCGCGGGACTTGTCCGGCGCCCCTGCCCTCAGATCGAGCCTGATCCGCCCTTCAGGCTGTCCCACCAGGGGCAGTGACCCGACATGACATTGTAGTTTCCGTCGATCACCTGCACGGGCTGACGCAGGCCGTCGCGGGCCGCCCCCAGCCGCAGGTCGCGCGCCTGCGCCCGGCCACGCTCGTCGAGCCAGGTGCGGTCATGCCCCCACAAGCTGGGACCGTGAGCCAGTTCCTCGGGGCGCCAGCTCTGCGAGTCGATCTCGCGCCCGCCCCAGCCATATTCGACCATGAAGCGCGACGGCGACCACGAGTAGAAGGAGGTCATGAAGTCGTTGGTGTGTCGACCGAGCGTCGCGCCGATATTGTCCGGCCGCATCTGGGCGAGGTCGTATCCCTGCCCCACGTCGTCCAGGCTCATCAGCTCCATCATGAGATGATGGACGCCCTTCCGCCCCGTTTCCACGAAAGCGAGGCTGTGGTGGCGCGGATTGACGTGGAAGAAATACGCCTTGAACGGCTTCAGCGCATAGTCGCTCAGCCGGAAGCCGAGGATGTCCTGGTAGAACGGCATGACTTCCTCGATGCGTTCGGCGGTGAGCACGACATGCCCCATGCCGAGCGGTCCGGTCCGAAAGCCCGAGATCGACCGGCCGGGGCGGAAGAGCTCGACGCGGTTGCCGACCGGATCGTGGAAACTGATCAGCTCGGCGACGCGGCGCTGGTCGGCGAGGGCAGCGCTGCCCCGCGTCACCGCGATGCCGCGCGCCTCGAGCTCTGCGCCGGCTGCGTCGAGCGCCGCCGCATCGGCAACCTCCCAGCCGAAGAAGCGGCAACCGTCGCCCCCATCCTCCTCAATATGGATGCGCTGGCTCCTGTCGTCCATCCGGAATGCGAGCGTGCGGGCAGACCTGTCGACGAGCTGCAGACCGAGCAGCCCGGTGCCGTAGTCGCGCCAGTCGGTGGCGCTGGACGTGCTGATCCCGACATATCCGAGGGAAAGCAGGTTCATCACGTTCTCCCCTGTTCTCTGCCGGAGGAAGGCCCGGCATGGTTGATAGTATTTCCATTTTCGCATATGTTACGAAAATTGTAAAACAGACTGCAGCCAAATGCCCTTTTCGGGCTGTGACAGTGCCGCAAAGGGAGGTTGTATGAAGCTGGGTAGTCTGAAGAGCGGAGGCCGCGACGGCACGCTGACGATCGTCTCCGGGGATCTGACGCGCCGCGCCGACGCCGCCGACATCGTGCCCACCCTGCGTCAGGCGATCGAATCCTGGGGAGCCGTCGAGCCGCTGTTGCGCCGGCGCGCGGAGCTGCTCGAGGCCGGCCAGTGGCCGGACGCGAAACCGTTCGTCTCCGGGGACATGGCGTCTCCCTTGCCGCGCTCCTTCCAGTGGGCGGACGGCAGCGCCTACCTCAGCCACATGCGCCTCGTCAGGAAGGCACGCGGCGCCGAGCTGCCGCCGGGCGCCGAGACCGATCCGCTGATCTACCAGGGCGGCTCCGACATCTTCCTCGGCCCGACCGACGATATTCCATCGTACGACCAGAGCTGGGGGCTCGATTTCGAGGCCGAGATCGCGGTGATCGTCGACGACGTCCCGCGCGGGACGACAGCGGCGCAGGCCAGGGGCCACATCAAGCTCGTCATGCTGTGCAACGACGTCTCGCTGCGCGAGGTGATGCGGCCCGAACTGCAGAAGGGCTTCGGCTTCTTCCAGTCCAAGCCGGCCAGCGCATTCTCGCCCGTCTGCGCCACGCTCGACGAACTGGGTGTGGCATGGGATGGCGGCAAGCTCTGCCTGCCCCTGGTCTCGACCTACAACGGCGAATGGTTCGGCTCGCCCGATGCCGGAGCCGACCTCGCCTTCGACTTCCCCGCGCTGATCGCCCATGCGGCCAGGACCCGCGATCTGGCGGCCGGCACGATCATCGGTTCGGGCACCGTCTCCAACGATGCCTACAAGGAAGTCGGATCCTCCTGCCTCGCCGAGAAACGGATGATCGAGATCATCGAGAAGGGCTCCACCGAGATCGGCTTCATGAAACCGGGCGACGCAGTCCGCATCGAGATGTTCGATGCTCGCGGCGCCTCGATCTTCGGCGCCATCGACCAGAAGGTGGTCGCTGCCTGAGGACTGAACGCCAGGTTGCCGCGTGCCGGGCGGCGCATTGCCGGCCCGGTCGCAAACATCATACGCGCGGAGGAGATTTTATCGGCCTTATGACAGCCGGCGTCCCGTAACGGGGCATTGGAAACAAAGGTCCTATTGCGTTTGGTGCCGTGCGCGCCGGCGGCATTTGTCGTGTCCGGCGCTCGATTGACAGGGATAAATTTCCCGAATATCGAGAAATCACCTTGCGGCGGGTGATTCATGGCGCGTTTGAAAAGTGATCTGGAGATACGATCCGACGGCCGCAATGCGGTCGCCGACCGCGCCATCGAGATCCTGTTGAGCTTCACCGACGACCGACCCGTCCTGACGGCGGGCGAGCTGTGCGAGGCGAACGGCATGTCGCGCAGCACCATCTACCGCTATCTCACCTCGCTGCGCGCCGGCGGCTTCATTGCGGAGGAGCCCGGCAGGGGATTCCGCCTCGGGCCGAAGCTGATCGAGATGGCGCGCATCGCCCGCAAGGGCAACTCGATCCTCGAGATCGCGGAGCCCCACATCCACCAGCTTGCGAACAGGTGCGGCGAGATCGTCCAGCTCGTGGAGCGTGTCGGCCGTCAGACCATCATGCTCGACAACATCGAGAGCAAGCACCGGATCGGCATCACCTATCTGCGCGGACAGGTGCTGCCGTCGCCGCTCGGCGCCTCGGCAAAGGTGCTGACCGCCTTTGCCCCGCCCGAGGAGTTCGAGGAGCTGCTGCGCTCGGTCGACCTCCAGGCATATACGCCCAGGTCGATCGTCGATCCCCAGGAACTGCGCAGGCAGCTCGAACTGGTGCGGGCCAATGGCTACGCCTACAACGACGAGGAACTCGACGAAGGCATCCGGGCCGTGGCGGCGCCGATCTTCGGCCGCTTCTCGGTGCGCTATTCGGTGGCGATCGTCGGCCCGACCTTCCGGCTCACCGACGAGAAGCTTCCCGAATTCATCGAGATGGTGAAGGACACGGCCACACAGATAAGCCGCAGCCTCAAGGAACACGAAACCTAGCCACGTCGCGCACGGATGACGTGCGGCTCGTTCAGGCGGGAGCGGCCCCGGAGGCGCTTCCCGTCATCTGAGCTAAATACCATGTCCTGAAAATCAGGATATATTTGTTGATTTTCGAGACATTTCGGCGTCATATGGCTGCGTGGAAACGTGCCGCCAGACGGCATGCTTTCCGGCGCCAGACCGAGGCGGGAGGAGATCGGGCCGTGACTACTGCGACGTTCGATGCCGACGTGATCGTTTCCGGAGCCGGGCCGTCCGGCCTGAGGGTCGGCTGCGAGACCGCCCTGGGCGGCGCCTCGACGATCATCTTGGAGAAGCGCGACGGGCCGCACCTGACCAGGGCGGGCACGCTGGCGCCGCGCGTGCTGGAGATATTCGCGAGCCGCGGCATCATCGACGCCGTCACGGCTCGCGCCTACGAGCTTCATTCCGACCCGCGTACGCCGAACGGCATATGGGCGGGACTGCCGGGCATCGACTACACGGCGCTGGAGACGGAATATCCCTATGTGATGATGTTCCCGCAGATCGAGACCGAGCAGCTTCTCGCCAGGCATTTCGAAAGCCTCGGCGGAGAGATCCGCCTCAAGAGCGAGGTGACGGGCCTCGAGCAGGACGAGGAAGGCGTCACCGTCCGCTACCGCGATGGCGAAGGCAGAGAGCGGAAGCTCAGGGCGCGCTATCTCGTCGGCTGCGACGGCAGCCGGAGCGCCGTCCGCACCGCCGCGGATATCGCGTTCGTCGGCGATCCGGCGAGCCGCATCGCCATCAATGTCGATGCGTTCACCGACAACCCCTACCCGCGCAACCTGACGGTCTCCAACAGCGAGAACGGATGGGCCATGACCTATCCGCTGCGCAACGGGCTGACGCGGTTCGCCATGATCGACGCGGCCACCTGTCGCGACATGTCCGACGAGCAGCCGAGCCTGGAGCAGGCCAAGGCGATGCTGCGCCGCGTCCATGGCTCCGATTTCGGCATCCGCGAGGTGAACTCGATCAACAAGTTCCACGACGCGCTTTATCTCGCGCAGCAATTGCGCAAGGGACGCGTCTTCCTGGTCGGCGAATCCGTGCGCGTGCACTATCCGGCCTCCGGCGTCGGCATGCAGTTCTGCCTGCAGGACGCCTTCAATCTCGGCTGGAAGCTGGCCTATGCGGTCAGGAACGAGGGCCCCCGCTGGCTGCTCGATTCCTTCACGACCGAGAGACTGCCCGAGATCAACCGCCTGCTCGACAACGTGCGCACCCAATGCGCCATACAGTTCAATTTCGATCGCGAGCACGTCGCGCTCAAGAAGCGCCTGGAAGCGGATTTCCTGACGATCCCCGAGGTGAATCGCCGCATCTGCGAGGAGCTGGCGGGACTGTCTGTGCGCTACCCTTCGGCGGACGCAACCCACGACATCGTCGGCCGCCGTTTCCCGAACCTCGCCCTGAAGAACGACCGGCACGGCACGGATTCGGTCTTCTCGCTGCTGCGGAGCCAGAAGTTCGCCCTGATCGACCTCACCGGGCGGTCGTCATTGCCAGCGGTCGACGACGGCCTGCCCGTCGTGGCGGCATCGCTGCAGATGCCTGCGTCCGGAAGCTATCGAGGTATTGCAAGTGCGCTGGTCCGCCCGGACGGCCATGTCGCGTGGGTTGGCGAGTTGCCGCTCGACCGCTACCTGCCGCAGGCCGAAGTCGCGGAATGGGTGCCTTCCGCAGCCAGCCGGCCGCTGCGCGCCACGGCGTCCGCCTAAGCCGCGCGCTTACTCCTCGCCGAGCTTCGCCTTCAGCCAGGCGGCGGTCATCGCCAGGTTGGACGGTCTGTCGAACTTGGGATCCTCATGGCCTGCGGCCGCGAGGAGACAGAAGGTCGCGTCGATACCCTCACGCGAGAGCGCGGCCAGCATGTTCGCGCTCTCCGAAGTCCACACGATGTGGTCACAGTCGCCATGCGCGATCAGGAATGGCGGCGCGCCGGCGTGGATGCGCCGTACGGGGCTGGCATTGCGGACAAGCGCATTGTCCTGCGCGATCTCGTCGAGGCCGAAGAGGGCGGCGGCGATCGGCGTTCCCCGCAGCCGCCTTTCGAGCGGCGACTGCCGGCTCATCGTCACGAAGTCATGGTGGCTGAACCAGGTCACCACCGCCTGCACGGTGCTCGACTGGTCGAGGTGGTCGCCCACGGTCCCCTCGAGTTCGTCGTCACCGGCCGTCAGCCCCGTCATGGTGGCGAGATAGCCTCCCGCCGAAGCGCCCCAAATGCCGACTTTTCCCGTAGCGAGACCGCGGGCGGTCCCGTTGGCGCGCAGCCAGCGGACGGCCGCCTTCACGTCGTGGATCTGCGCCGGATAGATGTGTTCGGGAACCAGGCGGTAGTTGGCGGAGGCGACGGCGACCCCGTTCATCGCCGTTCGTTCGAGGCGCTCGACCGCATTGTCGCGCTTGTCGCCGCGCGCCCACGAGCCGCCATGCAGGTAAACGACGACGGGCACGTCGTGCGCGACGTCGGGACGATAGATGTCCAGGCGCAGTTCAACGCCATCGACCTTGGCATAACAGACATCGTATTCGGTCCTGACGCCGGTCAATTCGGCACTCCCCTCTCTGGCATTCCTGCAATCTCTGCGGCGGCGCAGCCTCTCGCGAGGTCGGACGCGACAGCCCGCCTAGTCGGCAAGCACGTAATCCTGCGAGGCCTTGGCGCGCTCCCTGACGTCGGCGAGGTCGACGCCGAGCAGCCTGCCGTCCTTCTTCAATACGCGGCCCTCGACCATCACCGTGTCGACATTGCCGGGATGGCAACCGGAGACGATCGCCGCGACCGGGTCGATCACCGGCATGAGATTGATGTCGCCCGAACGGATCATGATGATGTCGGCGGACTTGCCCGGCTCGATGGTCCCGACCTTGTGCAGCAGGCCGTTGGCGCGGGCGCCTTCCACAGTGGCGAACTGGAGCACGTCATGCGTCGTGAGCGTCTCGGGGGCGCTTGCCTCCCTCGAATGGCCGCCGCCGACATAGGAGCGGTAATAGGCGAGAGCCGACCGCATCTGGGTGAACATGTCGGCGCTTCCCAGCGTCTCGGTATCCCCGCTCAGGCTCGGCCGCACGCCCCGCGCCAGCAGCCGGTCGAACGGGATGTCGCCCATGCCCGGCGAGTTCATCTCCACGTTGACGCCCAGGGAGACGGTCACGCCGTTGTCGGCGACCATCTGCAACTCGTCGTCGCTGCTGCTGCTGCAGTGGACGAAGGTGAGGTCGTCGCCCAGCATGCCGTATTTGTCCATTTCGGCGATGCCGCGCTTGGCTCCGTTGAATGCGAAGGCGCCCATATGGATGCTGGAGCGGATGCCGAGCTCCCGCGCGAGCCGCAAGTCGGCCTTCCAGGTTTCGCCGTCGGTGATCTCGGGACCGCGCGCCGCCATCACCAGCGTCAGCAGCGAATCGTCGGAAGCGAACTGCTCCCGGCGCAGCCGCGCGATGTCGGCCGGATGCGGGCGCGAGCTGTTGGGCGTGCGCGAGCCCGTCTGAGTCAGCGACCAGCCGTGCCCGAACACGCCCCGGATGCCGGACTGACGCAGCGCATCCACGGCGGCGTCCGAATGCTCGGGCGTGTTCTGGATCTGCGACCAGTCGAGCATGGTCGTGACGCCGCTGTCGATCGCGCCCAGCGCGCCGAGATAGTTTGCGATCCACACGTCCTCGGGCCGGTAGCGCGGGCCGCGCCTGAACATCATCTCCTCGAAATAGGCGACGGGCGGATGGATGTTGACGCAGCGGTGGCGCACGCAGGTCTGCCATGTGTGCCGATGCGTATCGACGAAGCCCGGCAGGACGATCATGTCGCCGGCGTCGATCACCTCCGCGTCCGACGCATCGATCCGCGGCCCCGCGTCGACGATCTTGCCACCTTCGACCAGGATGTTCCCGGCCGAAGCCTCCCGACTGCCGGGAGCCATCGTGATGAGGCACCCGCACTTGATCAGCGTGCGCTTGGTCACAACCACCTTCGTCCTCCCCGCAATACGTCCTGAAGCATCGCCGCCTTGCAGCGCGTTCCCGCGCATCGTTTTTGCGGAATTCCTGCTCGCGGCGTGGCGATCCGAACGGCATAGGACTTCCCGCCGGAAATATCCTGCCGCGAAACGTCTTCGCGCGCCTCCTCCTCCGGGGCCGACAGGCGTGACTCGACGCCATCAGCCTCACGTTTTGATACGTGAAGGCTATCCAGCCAATTCCCATTTTTCAAGAATAAAATGTTGACTATCGGGAAAATGGCCGATAGCTTTTTTGCCAGATGGCCGCAGACGATGGGAGTGAGGATCGATGCGTGCACGTCCGGAGCTGGCATTTGCGGAGCGTGGTCCGGAGGACATGACTCTTGCCGGTTTTCCCGCGGCGGCCGGCCTCTCCATCATGACGACCGAGCCTGGAGTGCGCCTCTTCGACGGCGCGCTGCCCGTCGCCTGATCCGCCCGGAGTGGCGGCGAGATGTAGAACTTCACATCTGCAGTAACCGGGCAAAGGCTACACGAGCTGTCGTCCCGAGCCCAGCTTAAAGGGAGGAGACCCAACAATGCGACATGCCAGCTTTACGCGTCGGACGTTCCTTGCCGTCGCGGGCGCGTGCGTTACACTTCTGTCGGCCGCTGCCGACCGCGCCTATGCAGACAGCGCCGATCTGAAGTCGCTGTACGAGGCGGCGAAGGCCGCCGGCGAGACGACCGTTTCGATCTACCTGCCGGCCGCGGCATCCAACCAGCCCTTCTTCGATGCGTTCGAAAGCGAGTTTCCCGGCATCAAGGTCGTGCCGACGGACATCTCCGGCGCCGCCCTTTTCGCGCGTCTCGAAGCCGAGGCGGCGAGCGGCAAGCCGCAGGCGGACCTGGTGACGTCGGGCGATCTCGACTTCCCCACGCTCAATTCCAAGGGATACCTGGCCCCCTATCAGCCCGTCGGTGCGGACAAGCTCGCCAAGGAATATCTCGGCGGCGACGGCAACTGGGTGGTCTGGGAGCTTGTGCCGATCGGCCCCGCCGTCAATACCACCCAGATCACCAAGGAGGGTCCGCACAGTTGGGCCGACCTGCTCGATCCATCCCTGAAGGGAAAGATGGCGATGACCAGCGCGACCACGCTGACCACCTCGCCGATGGGTCTTGTCCAGGCCATGCATGGCGGCGCGATCGACGACAAATGGGTGGCCGCATTCGCCGCCCAGGAGCCGGCCGTGACCGCCTCGACCTCGGCAACCATGCTCGGCGTCGCGCAGGGCCAGTATTCGATGGCGCCGCTGATGGCCTATTCGGTGCTGTCGAACACCAAGAAGAAGGGCGCGCCCGTCGACTTCTGGTTCCTGAAGGAAGGCAATGCGGTCGTGCCGCTTTCGGCCGGCCTCATGAAGACGGCGCCGCAGCCGAACGCCGCCAAGCTGTACATCTCGTGGCTTCTCACGAGCTCTGCCGCCAAGATCGCCGCCGAGCAGACGGGCGCCGTCAGCACCATGCCGGGTTCGCCCGGACCGGAGGGCATGCCCGCCGACCACAAGCTCTTCGTCCTGACCGGCAGCGACATGCAGGCGGCCCTGAAGAGCTGGTTCGACGGGCCGGCCAAGGAATTCAAGCAGTAGCGGCCCGCCCGACGTGTCGACGGACAACGCGCTTGGAACCCGCATGCGCATCTCGAATCCGGTCGCTGCCTTGACGGCGGCCGGCGCAAGGCGCGCGGGTTTCAGGCTGCTTGTCGCGGCGGCCATCATCTACTGCCTGCTTTGGCCGATGGTCATGCTGGTGCGAGGGGCGTTCATAGGATCGCCCTTCGCATCGGACACCGTCTGGACCACGAGCGGATTCCGGCAGGTCCTCAGCGACCCGCAACTTGTCTCCAATATCGGGGCCTCGCTCCTGCTGTCGTTCGGCGTCACGGTGGGAAGCCTGATCGGCGGCACCTGTTTCGCGGTGCTGGCCACTCGCTTCCAGACGCGCCTGCGCGGCTGGATCACGCCCATGATGGTGGTCGCGGCCGCGACCCCCGGCCTTTTCTACGCAATAAGCTGGGCAATGCTCGCCAACCCCAATGCCGGCATCGTCTCGCGGCTGTTCGCCTCGGTCGGGCTGGGGAGCATCGGCCAGTGGTTCAACGCCATGAGCTGGCCCGGCCTCATCATCGTCGGGTCCCTCAAGGTTACCGGCTTCGCCTATCTGTTCCTCGTCGGGCCGATGTCGGCGGCCGATCGCAGCCAGGAAGACGCCGCCGTGATTTCCGGGGCGAGCCGGATCAACGCCTTCTTCACGATCACCCTGCCGTCGCTCGCGCCCGCCTATTTCGCGGTCGGCATGCTGCTGATCGTGGCCGGGATCCAGGCTTTCGACATGCCGGCAGTCCTCGGCCTCCCCGTCGGGATCAAGACGCTCTCGCTGCGGGTGAACGATTACCTCGTCGGCTATGCCGAGCCCAACTGGCTCGCAGCCAACGCCATCGCGGTGCTGACGATGCTGTTCGTCGCGATCCTCGTGACGATCCAGATCTGGGTGCTGCACGGCAAGGACCATGTGACCGTCGCCGGAAAGTCCCAACAGGGGGCGAGGCTGCGCCCCCGGCGGTGGGGCTGGGTGCTGGATCTCGCCATACTGGCCTACGCCCTGATTGCCATCGTCGCCCCGGTCGCACAGTTCGTCATCGGCTCGTTCCAGCCGTTTTTCGGGCTCTACGGAGCCTGGACGCTGGACAACTATGCCCGGCTGTTCAGCGATCCCGTCGGGATCGGCGCGCTGCAGTCGACACTTGTCATCGCTTTCGTCGGCGCCTCGATCACGGTGCTCGCGGGCTTCTTCATGGCCTATGTGATCACGCGTGCGCCCGGCAGCGGCATCGGCATTCTGGCGCGCATCGGTTCCTGGATTCCGGCTACGGCACCGGGCATCGTGCTCAGCGTCGCCCTGCTGTTCACCTATCTCAGCACACCCTTCGTCCGCGAGCTGTTCGGGACGCATTGGCTCATGATGTTCGCGCTCATGGTCGGCGCGATCCCGATCGCGGTGCGCGCCGCCGAAGGCATGATCGCCCAGGTCTCGCGCGAACTCGAGGATGCTGCCTTCATCTGCGGGGCAAACGTGCTGCCGACGCTGATCGGCATACTGGCCCGCCTGTGCGCACCGAGTCTGATCGGGGCGTGGCTGCTGATCTCGCTATGGATGGCCGGAACCCTCGACATCCCGCTGCTCCTGCAGTCCACCAGGAGCCAGACGGTGGCGACCTATGCCTATTCGCTCGTCACCCAGGGCGAGTTCTCGCTGGCGGCGGCGATCTTCGTGAGCTTCCTCGTCCTGCTCGCGGCGTGCACGCTGGCTCTGATCCTGCTGTACCTGCTGATCCGCATGCTCATGAACCGTCCGCGGCTGCTGGCGGCGGAACCGTTGGCCCTCTCCGGGGAGAAGCTGCATGCCGACTGACCCTTCCAGCCGCGGAAGCGTGGGCATCACGATCAGCGACCTCGACAAGTTCTATGGCCGGCTGCAGGTCCTGAACGGCATCTCGCTGCGCATCGATCCCGGAAGCTTCGTCGCGCTGCTGGGTCCGAGCGGCTGCGGCAAGACCACATTGCTGCGCACGATCGCCGGGCTGGAGCAGCCGAGCGGCGGCACGATCGACATCGGCGACAGGCGCGTCGTCGACGTCGCGGCAGGCGTTCTCGTTCCGCCGCAGCAACGGCGCCTCGGCATGGTATTCCAGCACTATGCCCTGTGGCCGCACATGACGGTCCGGCAGAACATCGGTTTTCCCCTGCGCAAGCAGGGCTTTCCCAGGGAGGAATGGGAGCCGCGGATCAAAGCCATCGCCGAGGCCGTCGGGCTTCCGACGATCCTCGACCGGCGACCATCGCAACTGTCGGGCGGCCAGCAGCAGCGCGTGGCGCTGGCGCGCGCTCTCGTGTCGCGGCCGAACGTCCTGCTGCTCGACGAGCCGCTGTCCAATCTCGACGCCAACCTGCGCGACCAGCTCCGGCGGGAACTCAGGCAGTTGCACGATCGGCAGGGCACGACGAGCATCCTCGTGACGCACGATCAGGAGGAGGCCGCCATGCTCGCCGACGTCATCGTCGTCGTCCAGCAGGGCGTCATCGTGCAGGTCGGCCCGCCCAACGACATTCTCGACCGGCCGGGCAACCGCTTCGTCGCCGGCTTCGTCGGCTATGACAATTTCATCCCCGGCGTGGTCGAGCATACCGACGGTTCGGCCGTGCGGATCCGCCTCGACGGCGGCGATACGGTCCGGCTCCGCCACAAGCGGCCGGCTTCGGAGGCCGGGCATGCCGCAGCCGTCGCGGTTCGCAGCGGGCACATCGTGCTCACCGACAGGAGCGAGCCGCACGGCGGCCCCTTCGTTGAACTGTCCGGACGGGTGACGCGAATACAGGGCCTCGGGCGCTGGCGGGAAACCCATGTCGAGTATGGCGGGACGACGCTGACCGTGCGCGACCTGGCCGACATTCCCAGCCCTGCCGAGCCGGGCAAGAGCGTGATCATGCGCATCCCTTCGGATTCGCCCGTCTTCGTCGACTAGCCCACGGCAGACCGGGACCGAGACTACCTTCAGACGAAAGGACCTATCCATGGACGATCCCGCAACCCAAATCGCGGCCCTTCAGCAGCAGGTCCAGCTTCTGATGGACGAGAGGGAGATCACGCGGCTGCTGCTGGCGCTCTCCCGCACGGTCGACGAGAAGGATTTCGACGGGCTGGCCTCGCTCTATGCCGTCGATGGTACGCTTGCCACCCCGTGGGGCAGCCATTCGGGCCGTGCGGGAAAGGCCGAATACGTGCGCAAGGATCTCGGGCATTTCCACGCCATGCACCATGTCGGCGCGGGATACGAGATCCAGGTCGAGCCGGGCGCCTCGACGGCGACCGCGCGCATGACCCTGCTCGCCACGCATGTCTCCGACAGTGGCGGGACGCACTTCACCACCGTCGGCGGCTACTACGACGTCGATCTGGTCCGCGAGGACGGAAAATGGCGCCGCAAGCGGGTCACGCCGCACCCGCAATGGCGCTTCAGCGCCTCGGGTAAGGAGGCAGCCGCGCCAGCGCGGGACGAACGCTGGGTTCCCTGAAGGAGCAGGGAACCGGGAGAGCGGCAAAGCTGGCGCAAGGGCATGACGCTGCGGACGAATATCCGGCGTCGAGGCCAAGCCCGGTAGCGCGACGGGACTGACTGATCTCCCGTCGGGCGTCAGAACTTCATGTTGAAGCGGGCGCGCGCAGACTGGTCGCTGACGCCGGAGCCGAACTGGCCGACATAGGAGACGCCGAGGGTGGCGGTCGGCGACAGGGCGAAGTCGAGGCCGGCTTCGATCACCGCGACGTCGCGGGCGATCGGCACGCCGCCGATGTTGAAGGCATTGCCGCCGCCGGCGAAGCGCATCGCGGCATTCGGAGTGACGTTGCCGAAGGTGTGACGCCAGCCGACCATGCCCTTCAGCGTGACCGCCGTCCTGCCGAGATCGAAGCGCGTCGAGGCGCGCAGGCCGAGCGTGGCGAAAGTAGCGTCGTTGTCGGCCGGCCCGCTCGCCAGCGCCGCCGCATTGCCCCTTTCGGTGAAGCCGTCCGTGTGGAGGCTCACATAGGCGAGATTGGCGAAGGGCTCGAAGGCGAAACTGCCGGCGCGGAAGCCGTAAGCCGCCTCGCCGAACATCTGCGCCGTGCCGACCTGGTAATCGCCCCTGAGGGTATCTGCGAAGCCGGGGAAGCTCACGGTCCGGGAGGTCGAGACGCCGTGCCATGTGTAGGCCGCGCCGGTGCGGAAGGCGAGATCGCCCCCGGAGACCTTCCATGTCGTGCCGCCGTAGAGGCCGACATGGTAGTCGTCGCTCGAACCGGAGGAGTTGCGATCCGTCACCCCCAGCTGGGAATGGCCGTAGCCCGCCACCGCGCCGAAGCGCCAGGTGTCGAAGACCGGCGCATCCACGCCTATGAAGAAGCCGCCGGTGGAGCGGTCGAGACGCGCGGCGTTGCCGTCGCTGTTCCAATGGCCCCACGAACCGAAGGCCTGGCTCCAGAAGGCCGGGCCGGCATGGTCGGGCGAAGCGAGCATCGGCGCCTCGCCCGGACCGTAGGCCAGCACCGGCGCGGAGGAAGCGCCCGCCCCGTCGAAGGCGGCACGGATGCGGTCGTTGACGGCGTCGCGGAGGAAGCGGCTGTCTTCCAGCATGGCAGTGCGGGCCGAGACATGGATCTCGCCCGAGAGCTGGTCGAAGGCATACCGGGCCTGCGGGGCCGACAGGCCCAGCACCGCATCATGGACCGGATTGCCCGGCCCGAGGCTTTCGACGCCGCCGCCGGCGGCGATCTGGTTCGGCGTGATGCCGACATTCTGGAAAGCCGTGCCGTTGCGGGTCATCCGCAGCCAGACGTTGTTGGCGTCATAGCTGAGTGAGGGATCGAGGAAGGCGAGGTTCGAGGTCACGCCGTCGAACCTGCCCGGCACGCCCGCAATGCCGCCCGTCGCGGTGACGATCAGGTAGTCGGTCTGCGGCTGATAAATGCCGGCGCCGGCCAATACCCGTACCGTACCGCCGTCGATGGTGGCCGTGCCGCTCGCCCTGACGAGGTCGGACTGACCCGTCGCGTCGACCTCGACCTCGTAGGTCGAGCCGCTGTTGAAGACGATGTTGCCGACATCGAGCGTGCCGATCGAATTGCCCGGCGCGATCACGCCCGTGACATTGACATCCCCCACCGTGCCGGCGCCTTGCAGGCGACCATCGGCCCAGACGTCCAGCGTGCCGCCGAGCCGGCCGTTCACGGCGAGGATGCCGTTCTCGACCGTGGTCGTGCCGGCAAAGCCGCCGGAATCGCCGGTCAGCCCGGTGGTGCCCGGGCCGACTTGGCGGATCGCGCCGCTGCCGCCGATAACGCCGGCGAAGGCGAGATTGCCGGAGCGGTTGAAGACGAGCGTGCCCGCATTGGCGACGGGGCCGGCGATGCTGCCCGCCGCGCCGCCGTTTCCGATTCGCAGCGTCGAGCCGGCGGCGATGCCGGTGCCGCCCGTATAGCTGTTGCCGGCGGTGAAGGTCAGGTCTCCGCTCACGAGCTGCACCGCGCCGGAGCCGGAGATCTGGCCGCCGAAGGTGGTAGCGTCGGAGCGATTGAAGGCGAGCACCGCGTCGTTCAGCACGTCGCCGGCGATCGAGCCGGATGTGCCGCCATTGCCGATCTGGAGCGTTCCGGCCGCGACGGTCGTGCCGCCGGTGTAGCTGTTCGCGCCGGTCAGGATCAGCGTGCCGAAGTCGTTCTTTACCAGCCGGCTGTTGCCGGTCAGCTCCGACGCCACGGTTGTAAAGTCGGAAGCGCTGGCCAATGTGCCGTTGCCGACGCGGACCGACGTGCTGCCGCCGGCGCCGTCGAGCGTGATCGGAGCGCCCGAGACATTCCACCCCTGCCCGATGAACTGCATCGCCGTCACGGAGACCGCGCCGGAGGAGGCGTCCACGGTCACGTCGCCCGGATTGGTCTGGAAGACGGCGAACTTGCTGCCCCAGGCCGAGGCGGCCGTGCCAGCGGCATCGGTCCAGTTTGTCGTGGGGCCGGCGCTCCAGGTGCCGTCGCCGCCGTGGATGGAGCCGTCGGCGGTCGTCGTCGTCCCGTTCCAGAACTGGATGGCGGGGGCTGGACCGCTCACGACGAGGTTGACCTCGTTGGCGACGGCGGTCTGCACGGTGCCGCTCGTGCCGGTCGGCATCGAGCCCACCGCGAGGCCGTTGTCGGTCAGCGACCCGCCATAGTCGAAGATGCGGTAGACGCCGGCGCCGAAGCCGCCGTCGTCGGTCACGTCGAGGGTGCCGTCCAGCGTCAGGTTGCCGGTGACGCCGAACAGCGCCGGATTGCCCGGCGCTCCGAGCGCGGCGTTCACCTTGGAGGCGCCGGCAAGGGCGAGAGAGGCGAGGCTCAGCGTCTGGCCGGCGCGTCCGTCGAGGATGCCGCCGCCCGCGATCGTGGTCGCGCCCACGCTCCCGGACCCGCCGAGGGTCGCGCCGGAATTCACCTCGAACCGGCTCGCGGCCATGGATCCGTTCACCTGCATGCGGCCGCCGTCGACGGTGGTGGTGCCGGCGAAGCTCTTGGCGCCGGTGAGCGTGAGCGTTGCGGCCCCCTGCTTGATGAAATCGCCGGTTCCGGTGATCTCGGAGGGAAGCGTGGTATTGACTGACGTGACCGTGGTGAGCGCTCCGGTGCCAATGGCGAGGGTGCCACTTGCGAAGCCCGCCACGTCGCCGACGGTCTGCGAGTGGCCGTTGAGGTCGAAGGTCCCGCCGAAGAGCCGGAGAGTCGTGGCGGTGGGAAGCCGGTCGTCGGCGCCCAGCGCCAGGCTGCCGCTCCAGACGGTGGTGTCGCCGGCATAGCCGCTCTGGCCCGTGAGGGTGAGCGTGCCCGCTCCTTCCTTCTCGAAGGAGCCGGAGCCGGAGATAGCGCCGCCGAAAGTGTAGTCCGTCTTTCGGCGGAAGATCATCTGGCCGTTGTTCAGCACGTCGCCGACCAGCGTGCCGTCCTGCGGTTCGGCCCCGACCAGTTCGCCGACATAGAGCCTTCCGTCCTGCACTTCGGTGCCGCCGGTCCAGCTGTTCTGCCCGGTCAGCGTGAGCCAGCCCGAACCTGTCTTCACCACATTGCCCGTGCCGGAGATGTTCCCGGTCGCCCTGGTGAAGAAATCGGCGCTGTTGAGAAAGAGCGTGCCGTCGTTCTTCGTATCGACGGGCAGGACCATGTTTGACGAGGCGTTAGCGGCGATCTTGAGGGTAGCGCCGCTGGAGATGTCGATGGTGCCGTCGAAGGGAGCGACGCCGCCGGCGAGCGTAGTGGTGCCCGCCAGGACGTTGACGTTACCTTTGCCGCTCCCGCCGGTGATGTAGGGCGCGAACAGGTAGTTGTTCGAAGTATGGTTGAAGACGAGCGTCCGCGTCCCCGGATTCGCCGAGCCTTCGAAGACGACGTAGGGCGCCTCGACAGTGCCCGGCGCGACCGCCGCCTGCCCCTCGGCAGCGCCGATGATCAGCGTTCCCCCGGTGCCGATGCCGTTGCCGATGCGGACGCCCTGGGTCGGATCGGTGAGGCGCAGCGCGCCGCCGTCGGCGACCGTCAGAACGCCGCTGCTGGCGCTGCCCACCGATACGCTGCCGGACGACTGAACCGTACCGCCGCTGCCGATCGTCGCGGTGCCCGATATATCGACCTGCGTCGCTGTGAGGGTGCCGCCATCAGCGATCGTCGCGGTGCCGAGGGTTCCCACCGTGACCCGACCATTCGACGCAAGCGTGCCGCCATTGGTCACCGTAAGGAGGCCCAAGTCGGTGATGCCGCCCTGGGCCGACCAGATCGAGCCCGTCCCGGTGACATGCGCCTCGCTCCTGTTGTTGATGCTGACGATGGCGCTGGTGTCCGCGGAGGCGCCGTTGAGGACGTTGAAGACACCGCGGCCGGGTGAGCCGATATTGAAATTCACTCCGTTCGTGATGATGAAGGAGGAGCCGGAGCCAGTGATGGTCAGAGTTCCATCGGCCGTCGTGGAGTCGCGTCCCAGCGTGACGATGGCGTTGCCGCCCGGATTGACGATCTGGAGCTTACCCCCATCCTCGACCACGAAGGAGCCCACGTTGGCGTCGTAGGAGACGGTGAGTTCGGTAGCGGTCCATTGCGATCCCGCGCCGGTCACGAGCACACTGCCGGTTGTGACGGGAAAGCCGATTGTGCCGGGAAAGTTGGCCACGACCGCGTGCTTGGTCGTGACCTGCCCGCCGTTCGAGACGGTGACCGCACCTTCGCCACGGTTGCCCACGATGAAATAGGTGCCGCTGTCCGTGATCCGGCCCGCGCCTGTCACCAGAAGGGCACCCACCGAGCCGGCGACGCTGCCGAGCGTGACTCCTCCGGACTGTGCCCCGGCCGCGTCGATGACGACGGGAGAAGCCGTGGAACCGTTGTTGATGACGACTGCGGTGCCGGAAGTAGGCACATTGTTGGACGACCAGTTGCCCGCATCGGACCAGTTCACGGTGCCGGCTCCGCCGGTCCAGGTCTGGGCGAAGGCGGGCGACGAGGCGGCGAATCCCGCCAGCGCGGTGCCGGCGAGAAGTCTGCCGCCGCGTGTCCAGTGCCCGATAAGCTTCCCTGCCATGACGCCCCGCATACGAACAGAACTCCGGCAAATCGGTCGCCGATCGTCCTCGGGGGCGCAACTCTCGAAACTCACAGGTTTTGTCGGTTTTTCAGGCGTGTGTGTGCTATAGGCCGCTGACAGACTGCTCGGCACAGAGGCCCGAACGGATGATCGCAAGGCATGTCCCGCCGGAGGAGAACATTGTCGGTCAGGCGTTGCTGCTGGCGGAGGACGCGCTGACCGCAGCGACCCCCGAGGAGGCCAGCACCCGCTTCTTCCAGGCCGCCAGCCGCATCGGCGCGACCTATCTCCAGACCCGCCTCTACCGGCGGCCGCTGGCGCGGCTGACCTCGCAGGTCCATTGGCAGGCAGGCGGCTTCATCACGCGCATCTCGCCGGAGAAATGGCCGGGCAGCGCCGCCTTCAACTATATCTGCTTCGACTGCAACCCGCTGCTCGGCGCCATCCGCGAGAACCGCACGCGCTATCGCTTCTCCGATTTCGCGCCGCACGCCGCACGCAACTTCAAGGTCTACTGGGACGCCCTGGGCGAGGCCGGCATCGCCGATGCGCTGTGCGCCACCTCCTACGGCTCACGCGGCGTGATCACCTCCCTGCATCTGGGGTTCGGCGAGCGCGATCTCGATCCCGATCTGGCGCGGGCCGCGCAGATGGCCGGGCTGATGCTGACGGAACGGCTGATGGAATTTTCCGGCGGCCTGGGCGACGACCTGCCGGGCCTGAGCGACCGCGAGCGCGACTGCCTCGCCTTCATGGCCGACGGCAGGCGGGACAAGGACATCGCCGACCTGCTCGGCATCACCGAGACGACCGTGCGCTTCCATATCGACAACGCCCGCAGGAAGCTCGGCGCGAAGAACCGCGCGCAGGCCGTGGCGCGGCTGGCCAACCTGAGGCTGATCTAGCGCCGCCCTCGAGACCTTCTCCCGCAAGTGAAGCGGGGAAGTTGGCGGCCTTCTGCTCTAGGCGGCCTCTCCGAGCAGGCGGCCGGCGATCATCTCGCCGATCGGCAGGGCCGACGTGGCGGCGGGCGAAGGGGCGTTGCAGACGTGGAGCTGCCTTTCGCTGCCGACGAAGAGGAAATCATGCGCCAGCGAGCCGTCGCGCATGACGGCCTGGGCGCGGATGCCGGCCGGATGCGGCCGCAGGTCGGCCAGCGTGAGTGATGGGCAGTATTTGCGGCATTCGGCCAGGTAGCCGCCGCGCCACAGCGAGTTGCGCAACTCGACGGCCGCCGACCTCCAGTTCCGCCCGAGCGTCTTCCAGAGCCCGGGGAAAAGCGCCCAGTCGGCGGTGTCGCGCATGTCGATCGACAGGCGCTCGTACCCCTCGCGCGCGAAGCCGAGCACGGCGTTCGGGCCGACGGTGACGCTGCCGTCGATCATGCGGGTGAGGTGGATGCCGAGGAACGGGAGGTCGGGATCCGGCACCGGATAGATCAGCGTCTTCACCACCTCGTTAAGGCGGGCGGGCAGGGAGAAATATTCGCCGCGGAAGGGCACGATGCGGGGGTCGACCCGCATGCCCGCGAGACGGGCGATGCGGTCGGATTGCAATCCGGCGCAGGCGAGGAGACGGCGGGCATTGATGGAGCGCTCGCCGACGCGAATGGTCACGCGCTCGCCGGCTTCGGCGATCGCGGTCACCACGCCGCCGAGCACGATTTCGCCGCCGGCGGCGCGGATCGCGTCCGCCATGGCGCCGCACATCGCCGGGTAGTCGACGATTCCCGTCGAAGGGGTGAAGATCGCGCCGATGCCGGTGACGTTCGGCTCACGCCGCTTCAGCTCCGCAGCGTCGATCCGCTCGGCCTCTATCCCGTTCTGGCCGGCGCGCTCGAACAGTGCGTCCAGCCGCTTCAGCTCCTTCTCGCCGGTGGCGACGATGTGCTTGCCGCAGACCTCGAACGGAATGCCGTGCTCGAGGGCGAAGGCCTTCGTCGCCTCCGCCCCGCGCTTGCACAGTTCCGCCTTCAGGCTGCCCGGCGCGTAGTAGATGCCGGAGTGGATGACGCCGCTGTTGTGGCCGGTCTGGTGCCGGCCGAGCCCGTCTTCCTTCTCGATCAGGACAAGGCTCGCGCCCGGCCGGCGCTCCAGCAGCTTCATGGCGCTTGCCAGGCCGGCGATGCCGCCGCCGACGCCCCAGAAATCGTAGATCATGCCGAACCCACAGGTCGCGCCGGCGCCCGCCCGCCGGCCGGATCGGGCCCGGCGGAGATCAGCTTGCCATGCGGGCCGGCTCGGCCGCCTTGTCCATCACCTCGGCCGCGAAACGCGCGAGCATCTCATGGCGGAGGCTGCGCGGGATGCCGGCCGTCGCCGTGTGCAGGATGAACTTGGTGATGCCGGCGGCGCGGTACTCGTCCAGGATCCTGCGGCAGGTGGCCGGCGAGCCGACCAGCTGCAGCTTCATCCAGGAATCGATCTGCGTCGAATCCGCGAGCTTCTTGAACGTACCCATCATGCGGTTGAAATTCTCGTAGCCCTTGATGCCGTCGTAGTTCGCGCGGCCGATCTCGTAGTGCACGATCTGCTGCTGGAAATGAAGGGGGCCGTATCGGCGGCAGAGCGCCTGAGCTTCCTCGTCGGTGTCGGCGATGAACAGGTGGACCATGGCGGTGGCCTCCCCGCTCGGATCCGCCGCCGCCTCGCGCCACTCGCTCAGCATCTGCGACTGCAGATGCATGGGGTAGGCCGAGGAGCAGAGCGGCAGGAGCCCGTATTCGCCCATCAGCCTGGCCGTCGGCTGGCTGGAGACCGCGCCGAGGAAATGCACGCGGTCGCGGGCCGGAACCGGGCGCAGCACGACCTCGCGGCCCATCTTGGTGAACTGCCCCTGGACGCTGAAGCGTTCGCCGGAGAAGGCACTCCGCACGATCTGCCAGTGCTCGGCGAACATCTCGCGCGAGAACTCCTGGTCGATGCCGTAGGCTTCGTACTCCATCGGCGCGCTGCCGCGCCCCATGCCGATGAAGAGATGCGCGCGCGTGAGATGCGACAGCATCGCCACTTCCTCGGCGAAGCGCAGGGGATGATACCACGGCGTGACGGTCGCGCAGGTGCCGAGGTTCAGGTCGGGATTGCGGGCGGCGACCGCCGCCATGAAGACGAACGGGCTCGGCGTCGGGAAATAGTCGGAGAAGTGGTGCTCGATGAACCACGCCGTGTCATAGCCCAGCGACTGCGTGTAGGTGCAGTCCTCGCTGGCCTCGGCATACAGTTCGGCATCCGTTGCCCCGTTGCGGTATGTCGGCGATGCGACGAATCCGAAGCTCATTTCTCACTCTCCCTGGCTGTCTCGGCGGATTGTTTATATTAAATACAAAAACTGCACAAGCTGCTCTTTGATCGAGGTGGGAAGACTGAAAATGCCCATTTATATCAATCTTATGCCCCGTATTCCCTCGGCATGGGGTAGCTCGCAAGCCGGAAATCAGAATCCGGTCGCACGCGCCTCTTGTAATAAATATAAAAAATTGCGATGGTAGCACACGATCGCCGATCAGGCCGGGCATGGGCCCTCCGAATCGCGCGGCGATCCATGGGGAGAGAGATGAACAGACGAATCCTGCTTTTGGGAGTGAGCGCGCTCGCCGGCGCGCTGGCGATGATGCCGGGGGCCTTCGCGGGCGAGGTTTTTCGCGTCGGCGACGTGAACAGCTATTCGAAGTTTCCGAGCTCCACCGAGCCGTCGCAGAAGGCGATGAAGATGGTGTTCGACGACGTCAACGCGAAGGGCGGCGTGGCCGGCGGCATCACCTTCGAGATGGTGTCGCGCGACGACGGCTCGTCGCCGGCGGTGCTGACCACGGTGCTCGACGAGCTCACCGGCACCGGCCAGATCGACGCCATCATCGGCGCCGGCCTGTCCAGCACCTCGCTGGCCGCGGCTGCCTATGCCAAGCAGCACAAGATCATCTACATCGCCTCGCATGCCACGACCGACGCGCTGTCGCTCGATGGCGGCAACCGCTACACGCTTCGCGCACGCTCGACCATCCGCGGCCTCGTCGGCGCGCTGATGGAAGAGGCCAAGAAGAAGCAGCCCAAGCGCTGGGCGCTGGTGCTGCCGAACTACGAGTTCGGCCTCAAGATCGCCGAGGCGTTCAAGGCGAACCTCGCCAGGGACTTCCCGGGCGCCGAGATCGTCGCCGAGCAGTATCCGGCGATGGGCAAGATGGACGTGGGCGCGACCACCCAGGCCCTGCTCGCCGCCAAGCCGGATGCGATCCTCAACGGCATGTTCGGCGTCGACCTGCCGAAATTCGTCCGCGAGGGCGAACTGCGCGGCCTGTTCGAGGGCCGTCAGGTCTATTCGGTGCTGACCGGCAATCCGGAATATCTGCGCGAGCTTAAGGACGAGGCGCCGGTCGGCTGGACCGTCACCGGCTGGCCCTACTACGCGGTCGACCGGCAGGAGAACGTCGAATTCATCAAGAAGTGGCGCGAGCTCTACAATGAGGAGCCGAGCGAATCCTCGCTGAGCGGCTATCTGGCGGCCAAGCTGCTCGTCGCGATGGTCGAGAAGGCCGGCTCCAAGGATACCGAGAAGATGCTCGACGGCGTCGACGGACTGAAGTTCTCCTCGCCCGCCGGCGAGATCACCATGCGCGGCATCGACAACCAGGGCAACGCTCCGGTCTATGTCGGCACGGTGGAGCTCGCCAATGGCGAGGGCCGCATGACCGACAACCACGAGATCTTCACCGGCCCGTTCCTGCCGACCGAAGAGGAAATCCGGGCCGCGCGTCCGGCCAACTAGGCAAAGCGAGGGGCGCTCGCAAAGCGCCCCTCCCCTTCCTTCCGCGGGAAGTCCAGACCGCGAACCCACCGGATGATCGGGCAGATGCAGCCGCACGACACGGATCACGGCGAGCTGGTTCTCGCGGAGATGGACGGCGGCGTCCTTCGCGTCACCCTCAACCGGCCCGAAAAGCTCAATGCGCTGACGCCGCCGATGAGCTTCCGGCTCGCCGCGACGTTGCAGGCGGCGGCGCGAGACCCGCAGGTGCGCTACGTGCTGATTACGGGTGCCGGACGCGCCTTCTGCGCGGGCGGCGACGTCACCCAGTTCCTCGCCAACGATCCATCCGACCCGGTGGCGGCTCGAAGCAGCGGCCATCCGGCGTGGAGCGGGGCGGAATATCTCGTCGACCGGCTGCGCGAGCGCATGCAGTCGTCGCTCCTGCTTCATGCCATGCCGAAGCCGACCGTCGCCATGGTCCGCGGGCCTGCGATGGGCGCAGGGCTCGGCCTGATGGCAGCCTGCGACATCCGCCTCGCCGACACGACCGCCTCCTTCGGCACGGCCTTCGGCAAGGTGGGGCTCTCGGGCGACTTCGGCGTGAGCTATTTCCTCGGCAGGCTGGTCGGCCCGACCGTGGCGCGGGAGATGTACTTCCTCGACCGCCGCCTCGACGCCGCGGAGGCGGCACAACACGGGCTGGTCAACCGGACGGTCGAGCCGGACGCGCTCGAATCCGAAGCCGGCGCGATCGCCGCCAGGCTGGCTGCCGGGCCTCCGATCGCCTGGCGCTACGTCAAGCAGAACCTCGCCACGGCCGAGACGGAACACCTGTCAGACGTGCTCGACCTCGAGGCGCGCAACATGATCCGCACCATGGCCACGGCCGATTCCAGGAACGCGATCGACGGTTTCCTGAACAGGAAGACGGTGTCCTTTGGCGGATGCTGAATTTTCCGCGGATGTCGCAGGCTCGCGCCTGCGCATCTGGGACGACTCCGTCCCGCTGGCGCGGATCGTCACGGGCCTGCGCTTCGCCGAGGGGCCGCTCTGGCATCCGGTCGACCATCATCTCACCTTCAGCGACATACCCGGCAACCGCATTTACCGGCTCCGGGAGGGCGGCAGCGCGTCGAGCCTTGTTGCGCCGTCGAACCACGCAAACGGCAATGCCTATGACGACGAGGGCCGGCTGGTCACCTGCGAGCATGCGACCAGCCGCGTGGTGCGCCGCGATGGCGACGGGGCGACGGTCCTCGCAGCATGCTGGGAGGGGCGCGAGCTCAACAGCCCGAACGACGTGATCGTGGCGCGAGACGGCGCGATCTTCTTCACCGATCCGCCTTTCGGCCGGCAGACGCGCGGCTTCGGCGGCAGGCGGCCGATCCCGCAACCCGTCAACGGAGTCTACCGCATCGACCCGGACGGCACGCTGCTGCGCATGGCCGACGATTTCGACATGCCGAACGGGCTGTGCCTGTCGCCGGACCAGCGCACCATCTTCATCGCCGACACCGCGCGCCGCCACATCGGCAGCTTCGCCATAGCGGCCGACGGCTCGTGTCACGGCGGCAAGGTCTGGGCGGAGGTGCCGTCCGAAGGGCTGGCCGCGCCCGACGGGCTGAAATGCGACTCGGCCGGCAACCTGCTCTGCTCGGGCAAGGGCGGGGTGCACGTCTTCGACCCGCGCGGAGCGCATGTCGAATGCATCCCCGTGCCGGAGCTGGTCGCGAACTTCACGCATGGCGGCGCCGACCTGAAGACGCTCTTCATCGCGGCTTCGACCTCGATCTACCGGGCGCGGCTCACCGTACCCGGCCTTCCCGCGTTCTGAGGCTCAGGCAGCCGAACGTTCGGCGACCCTGATGATGCGCTTGCCCATGTTCTGGCCGGCGAACAGGCCGGCGAGCGCGCGCGGCGCATTCTCCAGCCCTTCGACGAGGTCGTCCTTCACCTTCAGGCGGCGGTCGGCTGCGAGCCTGCCCAGCACGCCGAAGGCCTCGTTGCGGCGGTGCAGGTTATCGAACACGATGAAGCCCTGCATCAGCATGCTCTTCATCGCGATCAGGCCGGGAATGCCCCGGATGCCCTGGTCGGGGCCGTCGTTCGTCCAGCGCGAGATGACGCCGCAGCAGACGATGCGGGCGCGCTCGTTGGCGAGCAGCACGGCGGCCTGAAGCGCCTCGCCGCCGGTGTTGTCGAAATAGATGTCGATGCCGGCGGGGCAGGCTTCGCGCAGGCGCTTGCGCAGCGGCCCGTCCTTGTAGTTGACGGCCGCATCGAAGCCGAGCTCGTCCACCAGCCAGCGGCATTTCGCATCGGAGCCGGCGCTGCCGACGACGCGGCAGCCGGCAGCCTTGGCGAGCTGCCCGACGATGGTGCCGACCGAGCCGGCGGCGGCAGAGACGAACAGCGTCTCGCCGGGCTTCGGCCGGCCGATGTCCATCAGGCCGACATAGGCGGTCAGCCCGGACAGCCCGTAGAGGCTGAATTCCAGCGCCAGCTCGCCGCGCGGCTCGATCTTGCGCAGCGCGTGTCCCGCGGCGACCGCATAGTCCTGCCAGCCGCTCATCGCCTCGACGACGTCGCCCGGTCTGAAATCGGGATGGCGCGATTCGACCACCTCGTCGATCGAGCTGCAGCGAACCGTATCGCCGATGCCGACACCCTTTATGTAGCTCGGTGGGGTCGAGCTCATCCAGCCGCGATTCGCGGGGTCGACCGAGAGCAGCAGCGTGCGGGTCAGCACCTCGCCAGGCCCCGGCGTCGGTATCAGATCGGTGCGCCATGCGACGCACTCCTCGATCGGAGCCTTGTCCGTATGCTGGACGAGCACGTAGCGACGGTTTTGCATGATGCGGCTCTTGCGGTTGGACGTTTCAGGTCAGGCAGCGCAGCAATAGGGGCTGGCGACCCTGGGCTGCAGCAGCAGGCCGGCGAGAAGCGCTTCCACGCGACCCTGCACGGCCTCGGCGGACAGATGCGGAGCGGCGATCACCTCGATGACGACGCCGCGCTTGTCGTCCAGCCGCGCGGCGATGTGCTCGATCGTCCCCTCCGCGACGAGACCGGCCAGCTCGCGCCGGGCCACGCGCTCGGCCGCGTCGAGCCGCAGCGCCGGCTTGTACACCTTGCCCACCCCCGTGACCGGCAGGGAGGGCAGGATGTGGACATGCTTGGGCGCGGCCGGCCGCTCGGGCACGCGCTCAGCCACCCATGCCGAGATCTCTTCCGGCGTTGCCTCGGCCCCGTCACGCAGGGCCACGTAGAGCACCGGCAGCTCCCCTGCATAGCGGTCGGGCGCGCCGACCGCCGCACAGGCCGCCACCGCGGGATGGCTGGCGCCGGCCTCCTCGATCGGGCGCGGGTCGATGTTGTGGCCGCTGCGGATGATGAGATCCTTCGAGCGGCCGGTGACGAACAGCATGCCGTCCTCGTCCATCCAGCCGACGTCGCCGGTGACGAGCCAGCCGTCTGCGGTCCTGCCTTCGCCCGGCGGCCTGCCCTTGTAGCCCGCGAAGACGGCCGGGCCCTTCAGCAGGATCTCGCCGGCCTGCCCCGCCGGAAGGTCGGGGCCGTCCGTCCGCGCCCGGATGGCGACCTGCATAAAGGGCGCCGCAGGCCCGGACGACATCGGGTCGACCACCTGCCCCGGCCGGTTGCCGGTGCCGGCGAGGCATTCGGTCTGGCCGAAGGTGACGACGATGTCCGCCTGGACGCGGGCCTGCAGGCGGCGGATCGTATCGACGGGCGGCGCGGAGCCGCCGATCATGATGGTGCGCAGCGAGGAAAGGTCCTCTCCGCCGGAGGGGATCGCCGCGAGCGTCGCTGCCATCGTGGGCACGAGAGCGGTGAAGCTGCCCCGGTATTTCTCCACGATGCGCCAGAAATTGGGGACGATCTGCGGATTGCGGAAGCCGGACGGCGACAGGAAGACCACCTCGGCGCCGACGCTCAGCGGGACCATGGCCAGCGTCGCGAGGCCGGAGACGTGGAACAGCGGCAGCGCGCTCAGGATGACGTCGTCCTCACCGAAGGCCCAGCTCCGCGACTGGGCCCATGCGCCGAACAGGAAGTTGTCGTGCGTGATGCGGGCGAGCTTGGGCATGCCCGTGGTGCCGCCGGTGTGGATATATGCGGCGACGTCGGAAGGCCGGATTTCCCGCGCGAAGGCGAGCCTTTCGCCGTCGAACGCGGAACAGGCGGCGTCGAAATCCTCGGCTCTCGCCACCGCCGGCCCGACGCTGAAGAGGCGCAGGCCGGGCACACGGGCCGCGAGTTCCCGCGCCTTGTCCCAGGTGCCGAATTCGGGAGCGCTGCCGGCAACGAGGATGCGGCTGCCGGAAAGCCGGATCAGATGCTCCAGCTCGGCGATCCGCAGAAGCGGGTTGAGCGGCGCGACGATGCCGGCCGCCTGTGCGCCGTAGGAGATCGCGACCGCGTCGATGCCTGACGGCAGCAGCGTGGCGACGCTGTCCCCCGGGCCGACGCCGAGGGAAGCAAACAGGTTGGCCGCCTGGTTCATCTTGTGCAGCAGCCTGCCGCGCGAGATGCGGATGTCTCCGTCGTCCGGATTGCCCGTGGGAATCATCGTCAGCGCGATGCGATCGCCGTCCCGGGACCAGGCGCGGCTGAGCATCTCATAGGTCGAGCGTGCCGGGCGCGCCGCCTCCCATGAAACGGGCATCCCGGCAGCCGCGTCGAGCGCCCGTACGTTTGTACGCGAGACTGGATCCTGCAAAAATCACCCCTCCCACCGGCCCATGAAAATTGGAGCTTCCCACACCGGAGTTTGTATCTTATATAAAAAATGTCGCTGCCGCGCAACGGAGCGCGGGGAGGATCTCGGCACAATGCTTGCAGCCATCTTCGAAGCTTCCGGCAGGCCGCTCGCGATCGAGCGCGTACCCGATCCGGCGGCGTCCACGAACGAGCTGGTCGTGCGGGTCGGCGCCTGCGGCGTCTGTGGCTCCGATATCCACGCGGCGAAGCATTCCGATTCGGTACTGGGCCGGCCCCTGCCAGCCGGCACCATACTCGGCCATGAGTTCGCCGGCGAGGTCGTGGAGGTCGGGCCGGGCGCGGGCGAACGCTGGCGCATCGGCGACCGCATCGCCGGCTTCCCCATCTTCTCCTGCGGCGCGTGCGAGGCGTGCCGGTCCGGCCGCGTCGCCCATTGCCGGGCCGCGCGCTTCGTCGGCCTGTCCGGCGCCCAGGGCGCCTATGCCGAATATGCATGCGCATCGTCCGCGCATTCCGTTCCCCTGGCCTCCCATGTCTCCTTCGGGGCGGCATCGGTCGCCGAACCGCTGGCAGTCTGCCTCCATGCCGCCCGCTTTGCCATGCCGCTCAGGGAGGCAAGCGTACTCATTCTCGGCGCCGGGCCGATCGGGCTTTTGCTCGCCGCCGTCTGCCGCCACCACGGCGCACGCGACGTCGTCGTCTCCGACCTCGTCGGCGCGCGGGCCGAGCGCGCGCTGCTGGTCGGCGCAACCGGTGCGATCGACGCCTCCCGCGAGGATACGCGCGAAAGCTTCCGGGCGATCGCGGGCCGCCGCCCGACCGTCGTCTTCGACGCCGCCGGCGGAACTGGCACGCTCGACCTGGCCATGGACCTTGCCGGCCGCGACGCGCGCATCGTGGTCGTGGCGCCGCTGAGCGAAAAATCCCCTGTCGCGACGATGGCCGGTTTCTACAAGGAGCTGACCGTCGGATTCGCCAAGGCCTACACGACCGGCGAGTTTCGCGAGGCCTGCCGCCTGATCGGCACGGGCGCGATCGACGTCGAGCCGGTGATCACCGCCAGCGTCGGCCTCGATGCCTTCCCCGGCGTTTTCGAGAGCCTCGCCCTGCCGGGTGTGCACGGCAAGGTGCTGCTCGAACCCCTGAACTGAAACCGACGGATACCGGATGTCCTACACAATCGATCTGAAAGAGCGCGTCGCGCTCGTCACGGGCGGCGGCTCGGGCATAGGGGCGGCCTGCGCGGAGTTGCTGGCGAAGGCCGGCGCGCGCGTGGTCGTCGCCGATTTGAACGCCGAGGCCGCCGCAACCCATGCCGCCGCCATCGGCGCGCAGGCGCGCGGCGTGGACGTCGCTTCGGAAGAGTCCGTCACCCAGCTTTTCGACGAGGTCGAAGCCGAAGCCGGCCCCGTCAGTATCGTCGTGAACAGCGCGGGCATCGCCCAGTTGCCGAAATCGCCGGAGGAAATGCGGCAATCGTCCTGGGACAGGATCATCGCCGTCGACCTGCGCGGCACCTGGCTCGTCTGCACCCAGGCGGGCAAGCGCATGGCCGGGCGCGGCGGCGGCTCCGTCATCAACATCGCGTCGATAGCCGGCTCGATGCCCGGGCCGCTGCACGCCTACGGGCCGGCCAAGGCAGGCGTGGTGATGATGACCAGCAACCTTGCGGGCGAGTGGGGCCGCTCGGGCGTGCGCTTCAATTCGCTGTCGCCGGGGCACACGCTGACGCAGTTCATCAGGGACAAGATCGAGGCCGGCGCGCGCGACGCGGGACCGCTGGAGGACTTCACCGCGCTCGGCCGCATGGTCCTGCCGGACGAAGTGGCGAATGCCGTGCTCTTCCTCGCTTCCGACATGGCGAGCGCGATCACCGGCGTGAACCTGCTGGTCGATTGCGGCGCGAGCATCACCGGCGGCTGGCGTCCGTACGGCTGGGTTCCGGCTGCGAGGGCGCAGGCATGATCGGCGCATCCATTGCAAAACCGGCGTTGCAGCCGGCCGAGACCGGCCGGCGCATGGCGCCGCTCTTCGCGGGCGGCCTGCATGCGCTCGTCGTCGGCGGGACGACCGGCATCGGCCATGCGGTGTCCACCGCGCTCGGGGCGGCCGGCGTGGTGGTGACGGCAACCGGCATCAGTGAGGCCGAGATCTACTCGGCGCCTTTCGAGGCAGGCCTGGACCCCCGGCGCATGATCCTCGACGTCGCCGATCAGGACTCGGTCGACAAGGTGGTCTCCGGCCTGGAGCGGCTGGACATCATGGTGAACTGCGCCGGCATGAGCATGCCGCGCCGCGCGGAGTTCGATCCGTCCAACTTCCAGAAGGTGATCGACGTCAACCTGACCGGCGCGCTGCGGGTCGCGAATGCCGCGCGGCCGAAGATGGCGGGGAAAGGCGGCGCGATCGTCAATTTCTGTTCCTTCTACAGCCAGTTCGGCTCGGCCTATCTGCCGGCCTACGCGGCGAGCAAGGGCGGCCTGCTGCTGCTCACCAAGAGCCTTGCCAGCGCCTGGGTGAAGGAAGGCATCCGCGTCAATGCCGTGGCGCCGGGCGTGATCGCCACGCCGATGACCACGCCCTTGATGAAGAACGAGGCGGCGACGCGCGAGCTGACCTCGCGCGTGCCGATCGACCGCGTCGGCCAGCCGGCCGACGTCGCCGGCCCGGTGCTGTTCCTGTGCTCGCCGGCGGCGGCTTACGTGACGGGCGTGCTGCTGCCGGTCGATGGCGGCATGGTCGCGGCATGACGGCCGCGAGCGCCACCGCCATGCCGGCCGACGACGACATCGGCGAGATGCTGCGCAAGAGCGTGCAGGATTTCTGTGCGCGCCATCCCGGGGTGGCGCGCACGCGCAGGCTGCGCGACACCGAGCCGGGTTTCGACCCGGGCGTCTGGCGGCAGATGGCGGAAGCCGGCTGGACCGGCATCCCGCTGCCGGAAGCCGTCGGCGGCCTTGGGCTGGGTCTGGCGGAAATCTGCGTCGTGGCCGAAGAGCTGGCCGCCGATCTGGCGTCCGAGCCGTTCGGCCCGGCAACGGTCGCCGCGCTGGCGATCGCCGGCGGCGACAATGCCGGGCTGAAGCAGCGCCTGCTGCCGGCCATCGCATCGGGCGAGCTGATCGCCTCGCTCGCCTGGCAGGAGAGCGCCAACACGCTCGACGCGCTGCATCCGGCAACGCGGCTGAAGAACGCCGGCGGACGGCTCGTCCTGACGGGCGAGAAGCATTTCGTTCCGGGCGCAGCGGGCGCCGGCGGCTTCGTTGTGACCGCGGCAGCGGCAGACGGCACTGTGCTCGTCTGGGTGGAAGCGGGATCCGGGGGCCTGTCACGGGAGGCGACGCTAGCGGTCGACGGCAGCATGCTCTCCACGCTCCGTTTCGACCGCGTCGAGGTGGCTGATGCGGACATCCTCGCATCGCAGACCGCGACATCCCTGCTCCTGCCGCGCCTGCTCGACGAGGCGGCGGTGATCGCGACGGCGGAGTTGCTCGGAATCATCCGCGCCGCCTTCGAGCGGACCCGCGAATATCTCGGCCAGCGCACGCAGTTCGGCAGGCCGATCGGCAGCTTCCAGGTGCTGCAGCACAGGCTCGTCGACCTGTGGATGCAGCGCGAGATGGTGCGTGCCTGCCTGGAGGAGGCGATCGCAGCCTGCGGGCAGGCGGACGAGACGCAGAGGGCGCTCGCGGCCAGCGCGGCCAAGGCGCGCGCCGCGACGGCGGCGCTGCACAACGGGCGCCAGAGCATCCAGCTTCATGGCGCCATCGGCTACGCCGACGAGCACGACATCGGCCTCTATCTGAAGCGTGCCATCGTCAAATCGGCCTGGATGGGCAGCGCGCCGGTGCACCGCAAGCGGTTTGCCCGGCTTTCGGGCTACGTGCCGCAAGAAGCTGGGGAGGAGTGAACCGTGGAAGTGAAGAACAGCATCCGCGTCGAGATCGACCAGATGGTGGCAACCGTCACGCTCGACATCGCGCCGGTCAACGCGCTCGGCCTCGACAATTATCAGGAGCTCACGCGCACCTTCGACCGGCTGAGCGACAACGCCGCGGTCCGTGCCGTGATCCTGACCGCCGCCGGCAAGGTGTTCTCGGCCGGCGTGGACATGAAGAAGCGGGGGCAGGCGGTGAAGGACGAGGGCGACACATGGTCGTACCTGCGCGCCGCACGCGAGACCTTCTATGCGATCCGCGAATGCAGGAAGCCGGTGGTGGCCGCGATCAACGGCGTCGCGCTCGGCGCCGGCTTCGGGCTGGTCGCCCATTGCGACATCCTCGTCGCATCCGAGAAAGCATCGGTCGGCCTGCCGGAGATCGACATCGGGCTGATGGGCGGCGGCACGGTGGTGCAGTCGATGTTCAGCCCCTCCACGGCGCGTCGCATGCTCTTCACCGGCTACCGCATGCCCGCCTCCGAACTCTACCGGCTCGGCGTCGTCGAAGCCTGCGTGCCGCCCGAGAAACTTATGGAGACGGCGATGGGCTTCGCCCGCGAACTTGCCTCCAAGAGCCCGACGGCCATGCGCTACGCCAAACAGACGATGAACACGATCAGCGAAATGCCGGCGCGGGAATCCTATCGCTTCGAGCAGAACATGACGGCGGAACTGTCCAGGACGGCCGACGCGCGCGAGGCGGTGCTCGCCTTCACCGAGAAGCGCGCACCCAATTTTACCGGCTCGTGACGGCCATGCCAGCGATCGAGAAAGACCCGCGTGACATGAACGCGCTGCCCGACGCGGAATTCCGCGCCGAGCTGCGCGCCTTCCTGAACGAAGCCTATCCGGACCATCTGCGCTATCTCGACCGGCGGCCGACGATCGCCGAGATCAGGCCGTGGCTGGAGGCGCTGGCCGCCAAGGGCTGGCTGGCTCCGCACTGGCCGCGCGAGCATGGCGGCATGGGGCTCTCGATCGGCAAGTACCTGATCTACTACGACGAGCTGGGCCGGCACGGCACCGGGCGGCTGCCAGACCACGCGCTGCACCTGCTCGGGCCGCTGCTCATCCGCTACGGCACGCCGGCGCAGAAGGCGCGCTTCCTGCCCGCCATCGTGGAGGGCCGCGAGATCTGGTGCCAAGGCTATTCCGAGCCGGGCGCGGGTTCGGACCTCTCCTCCCTGCGCACGGAGGCGATCGTCGACGACGACCATTTCGTCGTCAACGGCCAGAAGATCTGGACCAGCATGGCGCCGCATGCCGACTGGATATTCCTGCTGGTGCGCACCAACAGGAGCGTGGCGCAGCAGGCCGGCATCAGCTTCCTGCTCGCCGACATGAAGACGCCGGGCATCACCGTGCGCCCCATCATGAACCTCAAGGGCGAATCCGAGTTCGCCGAGGTCTTCTTCGACAATGTGCGCGTGCCCCTCGACAACCTCGTCGGCGAGATCGACAAGGGCTGGACCATGGCCAAGTCGCTGCTGGGCGACGAGCGCATCACGCTCGGCTCTCCGCGCCAGTCCGCCTATGCCATCGAAAGGCTGGAGCTTCTGGCCCGCAAGACCGGCGCCTTCGCGGACGCCGCCTTCGTCGACCGGCTGACCCAGCTCAGGCTGGACCTGCAGGCGCTCGGCGCGTCCTTCCGGCGCTATGTCGGCATGGTCGAGCGCGGTGTACGCCTCGGCCCCGACGTCTCCATGCTGAAGGTATGGGCGACGGAGCTCTTCCAGCGCATCACAGCCGAGATGGTCGAGCTCGGCGGGGAGATGGGAAGCTTCCGCCATGCCGTGCGGTTCGAGGACACCGTCATCGACGTGATGAACCAGTATCTCGAGGCGACCCCGCCCACCATCTATGGCGGCTCGAACGAGATCCAGCGCAACATCCTCGCCAAGGCGGTCCTCGGCCTGCCGGGCTGAGGTGCGGCTTCACGGCCCTTGACTGCGGCGGGGGCACGTGACGTATTTTGCTTTGATTCAAATCAGGGATTAGCCTTGCCTCCGCGGAAGTCGCAGGCGGCCCAGTTGCCGCCCCCCAACCATCAGGACCAGCGCCGCCACATCATGCAGGCGCTGCATCGCTGCATTCGCCGCAACGGCTACGCCTTCACCAGCCTCCGCGACCTGGCGGAAGAGGCGGGCATGTCCGCCAGCCATGTCCGCTATTATTTCGACGGCAAGGACGTGGTGCTCGAATATTATCTCGAGCATTTCATCCAGATCGTCCGCAACGACCTCGAGGAGATCGCGGCCCTTCCCGTCGAGAGACGGATTCTGGCGATCGCCGACCGCTTCTTCGGCGAGCGCGTGACCCGCGACCGCATCAGCGTGCTGTTCGAGATCTTCGGCATCGCCATCCACAACAAGCGGCTGCACGCGCTGAAGGTGGCGCATGACGAGCAGGTTCTGGCGATCATCCAGCGGACGCTGGCGGAGGCGCGCGACCTCTCCGCGAAGGAAGTCGAGGACGACGCGCTCGTGCTCCATGCCCTGCTCGTCGGGTTTTCCACCAACATGCTCTTCAACGACGGGCAGACGCTGGCGACCGGCCGCCGCCTGTTCCTCCAGAGCTTCCTGGATCTCGCCGGCCTTCCGACGGAGGCCGCCTTCGCCTGATCCCGTTCCGCGCCCGGGCCGCCGCCCGGCCGTCATGTGGTATTTGTTTTTTTTACAAAAGTATGCAAAGTGGCGCGGAAGCGTCGGTGCAACGCGGCCGGCCGCTCGCAGGGAGGAAGTCATGCGTCTGGTGTCGGCCGCGCGGGTTGCCGCGGCAGCTATGGCCGGGTCTGTCCGCCGATGGATCTGAGCTTCTTCGTGAACCAGGCCCTCACCGGCCTGGCCAGCGCGTCGTCCCTCTTTCTCGTCGCCAGCGGGCTCACGCTCATCTTCGGCGTCAGCCGCATCGTCAACTTCGCCCACGGCTCGCTG
>ERZ778022.994-NODE-994-length-46676-cov-213.726411_pt1 | contig 46676 bp, 50 predicted proteins | sample MGYA00375752_ERZ778022 | MGnify/ENA primary metagenome ERZ778022 (study PRJEB29350, sample SAMN05389826) | bioreactor metagenome | isolation source: Thiocyanate bioreactor | place: South Africa: University of Cape Town | collected 2014-04-04 ...
CACCCTCAAAACGCCGCCTAGCCTATCCTCTCCATCCCAGACTGTCAAGAATGTTACTCAACGGCTGTATCGATATTGCAACTAAGGAAGCGCTGAATAAATCTCCGACAAGCCCTTTTGCACGATACCTGAAAATCCGTAAAACCATTCATCAGCGCCTTTCATTGCCTGGTTGGCCCAGTCTGGAATAATGCACTTTAACCTATCATCCCAAACCGCAGTTGACCGCTTATTTCCAGTTCATGGCCATGATCCACAACGGCTTTCCGCGGTATTTGACGTTCACCTGCATGGTGAGTTCGCTACAGGGGCGGATTGCGCGATTTTCGCGGCACATGGCTGCGTTGCAACTCCCTGGAATGGAATGGCCATTCCGCGTCGAGGCACCTTGCCCTGCACTCCAAAAACCATATGCTCCACCCTGTCCAACTGCCGGATTCAGGATCATGCACGCGTTAACAGCCAGAAAACCAGTCCGGCCAATATGCCCAGCAATATGAAGGAGGTAACGAGAACAATCTTCAGCCGCATGCGAAATATCTCGACCGCCTCCACGATCAGCGCATTTTGTTCAGCCAGCGATTTGATCAGCTCGGCGGAGGATTGCTGCTCCTGGCGCAACTCGGCAATTCTCTCCTCCATCAACCTGATCCGGCTGTCCAGGTTGGCAAGGCCCTCGCGCCGCCCCGGATCCGAGCCTGATGCATAATCGTTCTCAGCGGCCTTTGCCGCAGAAAACAGATGTTTTGCCGCTTTGACGATATGCGGCGCGGATTCCAGGACATTTCCCCAAGGAATGATCTTTAATGCGGTCATCCAGCTGATAGGCATGTTAAGGAACCTCCGACTCCGAATAAATCCCCTGCAAGCACCCCCTGATTTTCCTGAAACCCTGGCAGCCTGTCAGACTTGAAGGAGGAACCCGACAAGCTGCTGATCCCCGATACAAGCCTGGCAAAACCCGAATTGCAATCCGGTTGATTTATTTCCCCGCCAGCACGGCTGCAACCGTTTCACCTATTGCCGAGGGCGTCGGGCAAATGGTGACCCCCAGATCTCTCAGTGCCGCCACTTTTTCTGCGGCGCTCTCTCCAGCTGATGAAATAATCGCGCCGGCATGGCCCATGCGGCGGCCTTCGGGAGCTGTCAGGCCTGCTATGTAGGCAATAACCGGTTTACTCATGTTTTCTTTGGCGAAAATACCCGCTTCAATCTCCTGCGGCCCGCCGATTTCGCCGATCATCACCACCATCTTCGTTTCCGTATCCTCTTCGAAACGTTCCAGAATATCACGATGAGAGCTTCCGATGATGGGATCGCCTCCAATTCCAACCGACGTCGATATGCCGATGCCCAATATTCGCATCTGGTCCGCGGCTTCGTATCCCAGCGTGCCGGAGCGGCCCACGATTCCCACGTCTCCGCGGGAATAGATGTGCCCCGGCATGATTCCCAGCATTGCGCGTCCCGGACTGATGGTGCCGGCACAGTTGGGACCGGTCAGCACCATTCTTTTTTCCTTCGGGAAGCGGCGCAAAAAATTTTTAACGGTCATCATATCCTGCGTCGGGATGCCATCGGTAATGGCAACACAATATTTAATCCCGGCATCGGCCGCTTCCATGATTGAATCCGCCGCGAAAGCCGGAGGCACAAATACGATACTTGCATCTGCCTCCACTTTTTCCATGGCCTCTTTTACCGTATTGAAAACAGGCAGGCCCAAGTGTTGCGAACCCCCTTTGCCCGGTGTCACGCCACCCACGATATTCGATCCGTAGTTGATCATGTCCTGCGCATGGAACGTGCCGATCTTGCCGGTAAAACCCTGGACGATGATGCGCGTTTTTTCGTCGATTAGAATGGCCATTATTTTCCTTTGCCTTCCGCCGCAACGACTTCGTTCCGTGCCTGAACAACCTTGTAAGCCGCTTCGGCCAGCGTATTCGCGTTAACGATAGGCAAACCGCTTTCCTCGATGATCCTCCGGCCCTCTTCCACATTGGTGCCGGACAAGCGCACTACCAGGGGAACCTGCATGTCAATATTTTTTACCGCATGCACCACGCCCTCCGCGATCCAGTCACAACGATTGATCCCCGCGAATATGTTTACAAGCATCGCCTTTACCCCTTTGTCCGCCAATACCAGCCGAAATGCCTTTTCCGTGCGCTCCGCGGATGCGCCGCCCCCCACATCCAGAAAATTTGCAGGCTCTCCGCCCGCCAGCTTGATCATATCCATCGTCGCCATCGCCAGGCCGGCGCCGTTGATCATGCACCCGATGTCGCCGTCAAGCCCGATATAGCTCAGACCATGCTCCGCCGCCGCGACCTCGCGCGGGTCTCCCTGGGTTTGGTCCCGCAATTCGGCAATTTCGTGGCGCCGAAACAACGCGTTCTCATCGAAGCTCATCTTTGCATCCAGCGCGATCAATTCACCGCTGGCTGTCACGACAAGCGGATTGATTTCCAGCATGCTCGCGTCAAGATCCCGGAACGCGCGGTAACAGCCTTTGATGGTTCTGACGGCATGAATGAGCTGCGAGGTATCCAGCTGTAATGCGAATGCCATTTCACGCGCCTGGAAATCCTGCAGGCCTACGCTGGGCTCGACGAAAATTCTTTTAATGGCGCCGGGATTGGTTTCCGCCAATTCCTCGATTTCCATGCCACCTTCGGCCGAGCCAATCATCACAATACGCTCCGAACTGCGGTCGATCAGGAAGCAGAGATATATTTCCTTGGAAATGAGCGTGCCAGCTTCGACATAGACTCTTGAACAGATCTTGCCTTCCGGTCCGGTCTGGCGGGTCACCAGATTCTTTCCCAGCAACTCCTCCGCTGCCGACTCCACTTCATCATGGGTCCCGCAAATCTTGATGCCCCCCGCTTTGCCGCGTGCCCCCGAGTGGATTTGCGCTTTCACGACCCATACATTGCCATCTATTTCCCTGGCGCGCTGCACGCTCTCTTCCGGGCTGTAGGCCAGCCCCCCTTCAGCTATCTTGACACCGCATCTCGCAAGAATCTCTTTTGCCTGATACTCGTGAATATCCAATACGTCACCTTATTTTAATTAGATGGAAAAATATGCTTCCGCGCCATGAGCCGCTTCGCAGCGGGAACGGAATGAAATTTGCTGAAAAGGAAAAACAATAATTTTATCCGGATTCCCGGCTTTGGCAGTGGAGTCCCACCGTATCGCAAATAGCTCCACGTCATAATGACATAATGGCAGCTCATTATTGGCCGCGTCATGGGAATCCGCGTGGAGAAACAAAGTGTGGAGCAGGTATGCGCCATCACCGCGCACGACTCCATTCTCTCCTGTCTATGCACTTCTTGCGCCAATCGCCTCCGCCATTTTTACTACATTATTGGCCATCCTTGCCGAAGCCGCATCGATCAGCCTGCCGTCCAGCGCGGCCGCTCCCTTCCCTTGCGCCGCCGCTTCCTCCAGGGCGGCCAGAATACGTCTGGCCCTTTCGAGTTCTGTATCGGGAGGAGTAAAGATTTCATTGGCCAAGGCAATTTGAGACGGGTGTATGGCCCATTTACCCTCGCAGCCTAAGGCAGCCGCTCTTCTTGCCGCCATCTTATAGCCTTCGGGATCCTTGATATCTCCAAACGGGCCATCTATAGGCCGCAAGCCATAGGCACGGCAGGCAACCGTCATGCGGCTGATGGCTGCGTGCCATTGATCGCCGGGATAGTCGGGATTGAGTCCGCCAATATTGGTTGTCCTGGCACGATTGCTGGCGGCGTAATCGGCCACGCCGAAATGCAGCGCCTCCAGGCGCCCCGGCGCACCGTTACGGGCGATGTCTTCCACATTCGCCATGCCCAGCGCGGTCTCGATCAATGCCTCGATGCCTATCCTGTTTTTCAGACCCTCCTGCATTTCCAGCTGGCTTATCATGGCTTCCACCATGTAGACATCCGAGTAAAGGCCAACTTTGGGAATCAGGATGGTATCCAGCCGGCTGCCCGCCTGTTCCACCACATCCACCACATCCCTCACCATGAATTGCGTATCCAGCCCATTTATGCGCACCGAAACGGTTATGCCATGGCCCTTCCAGTCCAGGTCGTTCAGCGCCTCGATGACATTCTTGCGCGCTCGCAGCTTGTCGTCCGGCGCGACCGCATCCTCGAGATCCAGGAAGATAAAATCAGCCCCGCTTTTCAAGGCTTTTTCAAACATTCCGGGATTGGAACCGGGGACTGCCAGTTCGCAGCGCTGTACACGGACAACGGAAGCTTCGTATAAGGTGTGGCTCATTTTTCTTTTCCTGTTGGATATCATTGAACCGGCATGCGCCGGGGCTTCCTTGAACCTAAATCCGGTAGTTGACCGCTCTTTTTTTTAGAATCATGATCCGCAAAGATTTTCGCGATACTCGACATTCACCTGCGTGGTGAGTTCGCTACAAGGCGAATTGCACGATTTTTTGCGGCACATGGCTGCGTTGCAACTCCCTGGAATGGAATGGCCATTGCGCGTTGTCGCGCCTTGCCCTGCACTCCAAAAACCGCACGCCCCACCCTGTCCAACTGCCGGATTTAGGTTGAGTAACCCGCCATTTTACGTTTGAAGACGGGAATGTTCAAATTTTACATGCGCTCGAATCTGCTCTCGAAAAACGTGCCGGCCGCCCCAATATGACATGAAGGAAGCCCTGAACAAGTCTTCGCTGGCGCGGCGATGGCTTTGCGGGATGGGATGCGCGAAAGGCGACGACGCATGACAACTCTGGTACCTTAGTGTTTTCATGGCGCATCGCCGGAAACCGGTGGTCCCCGCCTCCTATCCGCTCAATGCGTAATGGTCCTGACAGACGGTGCAGCAGGAAGCGGCAACAATTGGCATGATATCGCGCCAGACCTGGGCCGAAATGATGTAAAGGCGGCATAAATGAACGATAAGGGAGCAACTGGAAATGCCCAATGATCCATCTGGAGATCGGCTCAGGCCGGGCCTCGGCGAAGTGCTTCGGCCCGCATTGACCGGCGCCTTGAAAGGTATCGAAAAAGAAAGCCTGAGAATAACCGTTGATGGATCGATATCGCGGCGCCCGCATCCCGTTCGACTGGGATCGGCGCTGACTCACCCGTACATCACCACCGATTATTCCGAAGCGCTGCTGGAGCTGATTACGCCAGCGTTATCGGATGGACAGCAGATGCTGGATTTCCTGGGTGGTCTGCATCAATACGTTTGCAGCAGCATAGAGGATGAATTGCTGCTCGCAACGAGCATGCCGATGGGAGACCTGCGCGACGGCGCGGTGCCGATAGCGCGCTATGGTTCATCCAATCCCGGATCCATGAAGCATATCTACCGGCAGGGGCTGGAATACCGTTATGGCAGCTGCATGCAGGTAATCGCGGGAATTCATTTCAACTATTCGCTTCCTGTGGAGTTCTGGTCGCAATACCGGGATTTCATGGCGTACACGGGCGATCTGCAATCATTTACGGCAGATGCATATATGGGCCTGATCAGGAATTTGCAGCGCTATGGGTGGCTCATCCTTTACCTGCTCGGCTCCTCACCCGTGGTAAGCAAGAGCTTCGTCGACAGCCGGAATTCGGCTTTCTGCCATACCCTGGAGAAATTGGATGAAACGTCTTACTACAGACCGTACGCAACCTCCCTGAGGATGAGCGAGATCGGTTATGTAAATCCGGTTCAGGCAACATTTCACGTTTCCTTCAACAGCCTGGATGAATATATAAGGGATTTGACCAGGGCGACATCGGTATCCTATGCGGGCTATGAAAGAATTGGCGTAAAGGATCAAAACGGCCGGTACAAGCAACTCAATACTTATCTCCTCCAGATCGAGAACGAGTACTACACCTCGGTGCGGCCAAAGCAGCCCACCGGGCCAAACGAACGACCGCTTCGGGCATTGAGAAGCAGGGGTGTTCAATATATCGAAATGCGGTCCCTGGACGTCGATGTTTTTGAACCGCTTGGGATCTCGCTCGAAAGCACGCGGTTTCTCGAAGCCTTTATCCTTTTCTGCCTGTTCGAGAAAAGTCCGAAACACGACCTGGATAAATGCGCCGAAATCACTAGCAATGCGTTGGCGGTAGCAAACAACGGGCGTGAGCCCGGGCTTAAACTATCAAACGGAAAAAATCAGATTTCACTTCGGCATTGGGCATCGATGCTGTGTGAACAAATGGCGGAAGTCTGCGACGTTCTGGACGGAGGCGATCACGAGAAACCCTACCATAAGGCACTGCAGAAGCAGATAGAACTGATTCGGTATCCCGATATGACTTCCTCAGCCCGGATGCTCTCCGAGATGCGGGAGCAGAAAATGTCGGTAGATGACTTCTCGCTGCAGAAATCAGGCGAATATACGCAGCACTTCAGGAATCAGCCGCCAAGCATGCCGCTCAGGCAGGAGCTGGAGTCAGGTATCGCCAGGTCCCGGATAGACCAGAGCCATCTGGAATCAGGCGGGAAAATCCTTTTCGAAGACTACCTGGAAAATTATTTCAGGCTATCCTGAATCCGGCAGTTGGACAGGATGGAATGTGCGGTTTCCGGGGTGCAGGGCAAAGCGCGACGACGCGGAATGGCCATTCCATTCCAGGGAGTTGCAACGCAGCCATGTGCTCCAAAAACCGCGTAATCCGCCCTGTAGCAAACTCACCATGTAGATGAATGTCGAGAACCGCGGAAAGTCTTTCTGGATCATAACTCTAAACCGGAAATGAGCGGTTAATCGCCGGATTTGGGATTATAGGAGCGACAGGATCCTTATCGCGCCCCTCTCTTCTGATACTTCAAGACCGCCTGATTGTGTTCCGCCAGGCTGCTGGAAAAATGGGATTCGCCGTTTCCCTTCGAGACAAAATAGAGCGAATCGGTTTTTGCAGGATGGAGTGCGGCCTGGATCGACGCGAGTCCCGGCATCGCAATGGGAGTAGGCGGCAAGCCCCCGCGGGTATAAGTATTGTATGCGTGATCGGCCAGCAGATCTTTCTTTCGCAGGTTGCCATCGAATTTTTTTCCGAGGCCGTAGATAACGGTGGGATCGGTTTGCAACAGCATGCCTGTTCGCAACCGGTTGACGAACACGCCAGCCACCATGGCGCGATCACTTTCTCTGCCGGTTTCCTTTTCGACTATGGAGGCCAGAATCAGCGCCTGGTAAGGATCGGAAAGAGGCAGATCAGCCGATCGTTTCGTCCAGGCCGCATCGAGACGGTGCTGCATCGCCCGATAGGCACGCTTCAATATCGCGACGTCGCTGCTGCCTTTTGGAAAAAAATAAGTGTCGGGGAAAAACAATCCTTCCGCCGCTGTCTGCGAAGCGCCGATCAGCTTCAGAATCTCTTCCTGGGATAAGCGGGCCGTGTCGTGACGCAGCGCCGGATGATCATCCAGGGTTTGCCGAACCTGGGCGAAAGTCCAACCTTCGATGAATTTGATATCGCTCTGATTGATGTCTCCCTTTGTGATGCGCTTCAGCAACTCCAGGGGGGATGTGCTTTCGCTGATTTCATAGTCGCCAGCCTTGAGAGACGCGGCAACACCCATGGCGCGCGAAAGCAGCACAAATGTCCACGGATCAGGCAAAACCCCTTCGCCGGTCAATTGCCTGGCAACACTTGTCAAGCTGCTGCCGGGTTGAATCGAGAATTCGTAGGGAACTTCGGGGAGATGAACGGGAGCGTTTATCCGATAGGCGAACCAGGCCGTAAACAGGATAACGCCAATCAGGATAATGAAGACGAGCCGTTTTAAAATACGCATGCGCCATGAAACATCTGAACAAATTCCCGAGAGAGGACTTGTTTACCGGCGAATTCGGATACAGAAGAACAGTATCCTCACCTCACGCCCGGCCAATTTCCATACTCATGCTCAAATTTTAGAGAAGATCAGCGTGCCGTTCGTTCCACCAAAGCCAAAGGAGTTCGACATGGCCACATCGATCTTCATTTCACGCGCGGTGTTGGGAACATAATCCAGATCGCACTCGGGATCCTGTTCAAATATATTGATGGTAGGAGGAGAAACCTGATGATGTACCGCCAGGGTGGAAAATATCGCCTCCACGCCGCCCGCCGCACCCAACAGATGCCCGGTCATCGATTTTGTCGAATTCACCACGAGCCTGGCCGCATGTTCACCGAAACAGCGTTTTACCGCGATGGTTTCCGCTATGTCTCCCAGTGGAGTGGATGTTCCATGCGCGTTGATATAGTCCACCTCGGCCGCATTGATCCCGGCATTCCTCAACGCGTTGGCCATGCAACGCGCCGCGCCCTCTCCATCCTCGCAAGGCGCAGTCATGTGGTAGGCGTCGGCGCTCATTCCATACCCCGACAATTCCGCGTAAATCCGGGCTCCGCGGCGTTTCGCATGCTCCATTTCTTCCAGAACCAACACTCCGGCGCCTTCACCCAGAACAAAGCCGTCACGGCCCCGGTCCCACGGCCGGCTCGCTGTAACGGGATCGTCGTTGCGTGTTGAAAGAGCACGTGCCGAGGCAAACCCGCCGACGGCGAGCGGCGTGACGCAGGATTCCGCACCACCCGCAACCATGATATCGACATCGCCATATTCAATCAGGCGAGCCGAATCGCCGATGCAATGGGTCGCAGTGCTGCATGCCGTGACGATCGCCAGATTCGGTCCTTTGAAGCCAAACATGATGGACAGATTTCCCGCAATCATATTAATGATCGTGCTCGGAATAAAAAACGGCGATATCTTGCGCGGACCGTGCTCCTGGTAAGCAATATGGGTGTTTTCGATCATCGACAAGCCGCCGATGCCGGAACCGATATTGACTCCGATGCGCTCACCTTCCAGCCGGGAACCGTTTATATCGTCAATGCCCGCGTCTTTGACCGCCTGGATCCCCGCAGCCATTCCGTAATGGATAAAAATATCCATGCGCCGCGCTTCCTTGGCGGAAAGATAGTGATTGACGTCAAAATCCTTGACTTCCCCCGCGATTTGCGAAGCAATGGCCGAGGAATCGAAACGGGAAATCCGGGTGATGCCGGACTTGCCTGAGAGAACATTGCCCCACGCGTCCGGAACTGAATTGCCGACGGGCGAGATCATGCCCAACCCCGTAATGACTACCCTACGTCTGGACAAGATGACTCCGGAAAAAGAGGTGCTCGAAGCAAGAGATCAGGAAATGTTGGTATTGATGTAATCGATGGCCTGTTGAACAGTGTTTATTTTTTCCGCCTGCTCATCAGGAATTTCACATTCGAATTCCTCTTCCAGCGCCATGACCAACTCCACGGTATCGAGTGAATCCGCGCCGAGATCATCCACAAAAGAAGATTCGTTTTTAACCTCAGCCTCATTCACTCCCAGTTGCTCAGCCACGATTTTTTTTATACGCTGTTCCACATTTTCCATCTAAAGACCTCTTCTCCGTAAGAAAACGCCGTCATTCTAGCAAGTTTTCAATATTAGTAAAATTACTACCTTGGCGGAACCTCAAGGCTCCCTGGGGCTCGCGGTATCCTTCCGAAAGACCGAATTCGACAACCGGCAGCTGTTCGTCAATCCATATACATTCCACCGTTGACATGAAATGTCGAGCCGGTAATATAGCTCGCGGCCGGCGAGGCGACGAAGGCGACGACCGAAGCAACCTCCTCGGGGGTCCCAAGCCTGCCCAACGGTACCTGCTGCAACAGCACCTGCCGTTGTTTTTCCGTAAGCGAACGCGTCATGTCTGTCTCGATGAAACCCGGTGCAATGCAGTTCACCGTAATGTTGCGGCTGGCCACCTCGCGCGACAGGGATTTGCTGAAGCCGAATACGCCGGCCTTGGCGGCCGCATAATTGCTCTGTCCGATATTGCCGGTAGTCCCGACGATCGAGGAGATATTGATAATACGGCCGTAACGCATCCTCATCATTTGGCGCAAAACGGCACGGCTTAACCGGAACACGGATTTGAGGTCAGTCTCGATGATATTGTCCCATTCCTCATCTTTCATCCGCGCAAGCAGATTATCCCTGGTTATTCCTGCATTATTCACCAGGATCGCGATATCGCCGAATTTATCGTTTGTCGTTTTAAGAACGCTCTCGATTTGCGCGGCGTTATTCACATTCAACACGGCTCCAAACCCATTGACACCTGCGTCGCGCAAATAGTGGTCGATAGCCTGGGAACCACTTTCGGCGGTGGCGGTCCCGATCACGGTCGCCCCCTGCCTGCCCAATTCAAGCGCGATGGCACGTCCTATGCCTCTGCTCGCCCCGGTCACGACAGCTACACTATTCTGTAACATTATCCTCCATTACCGTATCAGGGAATTCGTTCGCAGATTCGTCCGCTCAAAGCTCGCGGAAGTTGGCTGCTTATGTTATTAGGCTTAAAGCATGCCGAAGAGCCTGGCCATCAATCAAGGGCAGGCTCTGCAGGTTTTTGTCGATGCGTTTATTCAATCCTGACAGCACCTTCCCCGGGCCGCACTCCACGACAATATTCACGCCCGCGGCAGCAAAAGCGCGAATAGTCTCCGTCCAGCGCACCGGTTTGAACAATTGCTCCACCAGAATTTCTTTTATGCCGCCTGGATCGCCATGCCCCTGGACGTCCACGTTATGCAGCAGTGGAATTTGCGGAGCCCCAAGCTTCACTATTTCCATTTGCCGCCGCATTCTTTCCGCCGCGCCTTTCATCAATGAACAATGGGAAGGAATGCTCATAGGCAACATTACGGCGCCTTTTGCGCCATTCGCTTTCGCAAGCTCCATGCCCCGCAGCACGGCATTCCTATGTCCAGCTACGACGACTTGTCCAGGAGAGTTGAAGTTCGCCGGTTCCAGCGACTCCCCATCGGAAGAACTGGCAACTGTCTGGCATAAAGAGCGTACCGCTTCATCGTCGAGCCCAAGAATGGCTGCCATGGCGCCGGTATTTCCGGGAACCGCCTCCTGCATGGCTTCGGCGCGGAAACGCACGAGCGGCAAGGCGTCGGCAAAAAGCAATGCGCCCGAGGCAACCAGTGCGGTATATTCGCCCAGGCTATGGCCAGCCATGAATGCCGGAACAGAATTCGTACAGCTCTGCCATGCGCGGTAGACCGCAACGCCGGCGGTCAACATCACCGGTTGCGTATTGACAGTTAAATTGAGCTCATCAATCGGGCCCTCGTTAACCATCTTCCAGAAATCCTGCCCCAGGATATCCGCCGCTTCCGCGAAAGTTTCGCGCACTTCTGGAAAATCCGCATATCCCCCCATCATTCCTATGGATTGAGAACCTTGTCCGGGAAACACGCATGCAACTTGTGTGAGCAATTTCATATGAACGCTTTCTGCGGAAAACCGGACGGGCCGCGCTCCGATTGCCGTGGCCGAATGACTGGCGCCCTGCCCGATGGCAAGCGGAACAGGAAGAACCCAGGAGTGGACATCACCATCTGATGAGCGCCGACCCCCAGGTGAATCCTCCACCGACGCCCTCCAGCAAAACATGCTGGCCAGGCTTTATACGGCCATCGCGGACCGCGATATCCAACGCCAGAGGAATCGAGGCGGCGGAAGTATTGCCGTGCTTGTCCAGCGTAACCACTACTTTTTCCATCGGTATGCCCAGCTTTTTCGCCGTGGACTGAATGATCCGGATATTTGCCTGATGCGGGATCAGCCAGTCGATATCGGACGCTCGCAAGTCATTTTCCGCCAGTGCTTCCTCTACCGCTTCTTCCAGGACCTGAATCGCAAATTTGAAAACGGCATTGCCTTCCATCATGACGAACGGCGTGCCTCTAAGTTTGCCCCCGGCGATGTTCGCTGGCACAGCGAGCGTCTCCCTGTGGCTGCCATCGGCATGCAGATGAGTGGAAAGTATTCCCGCCTGATCACTTTGCGTCAGCACGACTGCCCCCGCGCCATCGCCAAACAACACGCAAGTGCTGCGGTCGCTCCAGTCGAGTATTCGGGAGTAGATCTCGGCGCCCACAACCAGCGCATTCCGGCACCTTCCACCCCGAACGAACATATCCGCTGTGGCAAGCGCGTAGACGAAGCCGCTGCATACCGCCTGCACGTCGAATGCGGGGCACCCTCCCACGCCAAGCTTATCTTGAAGGATGCATGCAGTGCTGGGAAAAATAACATCAGGTGTCGTCGTTGCGAGAATGATGAGGTCGATCTCCGCGGCCTGAATGCCGGCAGCGGCAAGCGCGCTGCGGCTGGCATTGAGCGCGAGATCGCTTGCCATTTCGTTATCCGCCGCTATATGGCGCTCAACGATACCGGTGCGGGTCCGTATCCATTCGTCGCTGGTATCCACCATGCGCTCGAGTTCATCGTTTGTGAGAATTCTTTCCGGCAGGTAGCTACCCGTTCCGCTTATTCTGGAATAGGTCATGGAAGAAGGCTTTCCGGCAAAGGCTGGGAATGAGAAGGCGTTTTTCTGGAATGATGCTGCAATTGCGCCACGCGTTCGCTGATATGACGCAGCATTCCGCCGCTGACTTCATCCACTGCGCGGCCGATGGCGCACCCGAATGCATAGCTGTCGGCGGACCCATGGCTTTTGATGACGATACCGCGCAGTCCGAGCAGGCTCGCGCCATTATATTGGCGATGGTCCACGCGCCGCTTGAATGCCTTGATAACTGGCAAAGCCACTACTCCCGCAAGTCTCGTCAACAGGTTGCGCTTGAATTCCTGGCGCAGGTAAGTGGAAAGCATTTGCGCCACGCCCTCGGAGGTTTTCAGCGCCACGTTCCCGACAAACCCATCGCAGACCACGACATCGGTCGTTCCTTTATAAATATCGTCTCCTTCGATATTGCCGAAAAAATTGAGTCCGCTATCGCGCAACAATTCCGCAGCCTGCTTGACCACTTCGTTGCCTTTTATTTCTTCTTCGCCTATATTGAGCAAGCCCACGCTGGGCCTCGTCTTGTTTTCAACGGAAGAAACCAGCGTAGCGCCCATTACCCCAAACTGAAGAAGATGCTCCGCGGTGCAATCCACGTTGGCGCCCAGATCAAGTACATAAGTGTGTCCTTGCATGGTGGGCAGCACCACCGCCAGAGCCGGACGATCGATGCCTGGAAGCATTTTCAATACAAAGCGGGAAGTGGCGATCAACGCTCCGGTATTACCCGCGCTGACACATGCCTGAGCCTCGCCGCTTTTAACCAGATTGATCGCCACCCGCATCGAGGAATCTTTTTTTCCTCGTAGCGCCAGGGCAGGCGACTCGTCCATACCGACAACCTCGCTTGCCGGCCGAAGCCTCAGCCTTGGACCAAGCGCCGTTCCTCTGGCCCGCAATTCCGATTCGATAACGTCGGGCAATCCTACCAGAACAATATCCACATCGGAATTGCGATCGAGATAATTGGTGACTGCAGGAACCGTCACATGAGGGCCATGATCACCACCCATGCAGTCTACTGCTACGGTAATATTCAATTTCGACGCCACAAGGCCGGCTAGGCCACGGTTAGGCCGGGGTTCTCAGTATCCCCACGGCTTCGGGACGATCAATCCCCTTTTGTCTTGATGACTTTTTTGCCGCGATAATAACCATTGGGGCTGATATGGTGGCGCAGATGGACTTCTCCGGTGCTGGGCTCCACCGTCAGCGATGGATTACTCAAAAAGTCATGCGAGCGATGCATACCTCGCTTGGATGGAGATTTCTTGTTTTGCTGGACTGCCATAGCGTTTAACTCCGTAAAATAAATTTCAATGCAGCTTTTTTAGCGCTGCCAGCGCGGAAAAGGCACTTCTCCCCTCTTCCGTATTGCCACTCTCCTGCTTATCGATGGCGCACTCATCTTCTCCATGGCGAGGAGAAGCCGGCAGGCTCAGGATTACCTCATCCTCGACAAGAGCAGCAATGTCCAGTTCCGGCGTTGCCAGGATACAGTCAACCGACGCGTCCGCGTCAAGGCGGGCGAGTTCGCTTTTGTCCCTCGCCAGCAGGAGGTCCGTCCGCAAGTCCAGCATATGCCCGATTGTTCCGAGGCAGCGCTGGCACTTCAGGCTTATCTGCCCCTGGATGCGTATTTGCAAGCTGGGCTCGGTTCCCGCTCCCGAGCCCCCAACAATGGAATATTGTAATTCGCCGCGATCATCGGTCAGATAATCCCGCAAGCGCTCGAATCCGGAAACCACCATTTTACCACGGAGCACCTCCGCGTTACGGGCAAAATCAAGGGGGTCTATAACGATAGGGGCCGACATGGCATCGAAACCTCACGCGAAAAGGGAATGCTTTCCTTCATTACGCTGCTGCGCTTTATATTCTTGCCCGGGCATTCGCACCGGCCCGGCCACTTCCTCATCGATTTACGTCCTCGATTGATAGAAGCGGCGTTTGGCATTAGAATCCAGCAGGCATGGCGCACGGCGCGCATCATATAATTTTTGACAGTGGGTGTCAAAAATCAACTCAGCCAGACTTTGGAAACACAACAAATCGATCAAAGACTTATCCTGGGATCCAGTTCCATTTACCGCCAGGAATTGCTGCACCGCCTTCGAATTCCGTTCGATGTATGCAGCCCGCAAATAGATGAAACGCCCCTGCCGCGGGAGAAGGCGGAAATGACCGCCATTCGCCTGGCCGAAGCCAAATCGCGAGCAGTCGCCGCGGGATCCGGAGATGCCATTGTCATTGGCGCTGATCAGGTCGCCGTATTGGAGGGTGTTCAGCTGGGTAAGCCATTGAACTATGCAAACGCGGTGAAGCAGCTTCAGGCCGCCCGGGGAAAGGAGATGATCTTTCACACTGCGCTCTGCCTCTTCAATAGCCGGAACGGGAACATTCAAACGCGACTTGTTCCGTCGCGCGTCAAATTCCGCAATTTGAGCGATCGGCAAATAGAAAATTATCTGGATAAGGAACAGCCCTACCACTGCGCGGGCAGCGCCAAGGCCGAAGGACTGGGTATCGCATTGCTCGAATCCATCCTGAGCGACGACCCCACTGCCTTGATTGGACTGCCGCTCCTGACGCTTGTGGATATGCTATCGCGCGAAGGCATAGAGATAGTGTGACAGCGTGGCCGGTGTGGCTATAGGCACCCTCTATCTCATTCCCACCCCCTTGGGCGACGGGGAACTTGCCTGGATCATACCGGATGCGGTTCGGCAACGTGCTGCAAAGCTCGAGCACTATATCGTCGAGCATCCAAAAACCGCCCGGCGCTTCCTGAGACAGGCAGGTTGCGTCCAGCCGCTGCAAAAAATCAGCATGAGCATACTGGATGAGCATACGCCGGACAGCCAGCTTCCGGCCCTGTTGGCCCCGCTGCTCGAAGGCGCCGACGTCGGACTGCTATCCGAAGCGGGATGCCCGGCAATCGCCGACCCGGGTGCAGCGTTGGTGCGGCTCGCGCATCAGAGAAACCTCCGTGTCGTGCCTCTGGTCGGGCCATCTTCGATATTGCTGGCGCTGATGGCTTCCGGATTGAACGGCCAGTGCTTTGCCTTCCAGGGATACCTCCCCATCGAGGCCAGCAAGCGCGTAAAAAAAATCGCGGAACTGGAAAAAGAATCGATCCTTCGCAGTCAGACACAGATTTTTATCGAAACCCCCTACCGCAATCAAAAACTCATGGAGCTTCTTGTCTCGATGTGCCGCCCGGATACCAGGCTGTGCATTGCCTGCAATCTCACGCTGCCGGATGAGCATGTCGCCACCAGAACAATCGGGCAATGGAAAGATTATTCCCCGGACCTCGATAAAAAGCCTTCCATTTTTTTGCTTCAGGGTGATACGGGCCTAAGAAACCCCTGAACCTCTGAACAAGTATCGGATGAGTTCAGTGCTTCAATCATAATAGCCTCTCTTGCGCGGAAGCTGACAATACCTCACCCGCTGTTACTCCCGAAGCAACAAGCTCTCCGCCCCCTCAATATGCGGGGAATGCCGGATTGCACAACGGAAGAGAGAAGAAAAGAGATAGCTATCTATTTAAGCGATTGATATAAATAATAAACCTTCTAATCCAATTAGACCGGCTTGCCCATCTTCGCAAGTAATAAAAAATTAATTAAGGAGAAGCTGAAACGGGAGTATACTGAAGCTCTACAGTAAGGATTTTTTGAGGAGAATAACAATAATGTTTCCCAAAATCGCTTTAGCTGTGCTGCTGTTCTCCCAGATTTCCCTTGCTTTTGCTGCCATCGTCAATTTCGATGATCTCGATACCTCCGGCGGCGATCTCAGCCTCGATTCCCTGAATCCCTATCAGGGCTTCACCTGAACCAACTTCTCGGCCTATACGAGCGTCCCCGGCTTTCCCGGCTTCAACAATGGAATCGTCTCGCCCGACAATGCGGCCTATAGCGGTGGCGAATCGTTCGGCGCAATCGTCACGCCCATCATCGGCAGGATCGAGGCGAATGATCCCTTCGATTTCATCAGCGCCTATCTAGGCTCCGGCTACTACGACGATCTGAGCCTTACCGTGCAGGGCAGGCTGAACGGGGCCTTGCTGTTCACCCGCACCCTGACCCTCGATACCGCCGCTCCCCTGTTCGTCAGTTTCGGCTTCACCAGCATCGATGAGCTGGATTTCTTCGCGGGCACAACTCGCTTCACGGCCTCATTTGGCTCTTGGTGAAATATGCGGGTTAGCGCATTGTCGTAAGCGCGGCGGGTTGCATCATTCGGAAGATTGGCGAACCATTCAATTTCGGGGAGAACGTCGGCGAGACGCTGGTAAGCAACGGCAGTAAGCCGCCGATTAGGAGCGGGCAGGCATTTTGGGAATCGGGGTTTTGGGTTGTCATGGGGCAAATCTACTATTGATAAAATATGTTATCAATAGTAAATCTCTGGCCTATTTGTAATCCGGTCTTGTCAAATCAAAACATCAAGGTTTCACTCAGCGGTAACCTCAAAAGCTGTGGCGAGCTACCCTCCCTTAATATAAGATTTATTACAGCACTGATGAGATTAAAAATGACAACCCTTAATAAAATTCTACTGGGAAAATAAATGAAAAAAAATTTACTTGGCATGATCATGGGGGCAATACTTGGCATCAGCACAGCTTCGCACGCAGAACTGTTCAATCGGGGAGGGGGGTTGATTTATGATAGCGCCAACAATATTACCTGGTTGGCGGATGCCGACTATCCATGGACTAGAGCGTGTTCACAGTAGCCAGATATAGGCGCAAGCCAGATGCAAGAAAGCGTTGAAGCGGTTGGCGAGTTTGTCGTAGCGTGTCGCGAGGCGACGAAATTGTTTGAGCCGGTTGAAGAATCGCTCAACCAGGTTGCGCGCTTTGTACCGCTCCCGATCGAACTCGCGCGGCCTGAGTCGGTTGCTACGAGACGGGATGATGGCCTCAGCGCCCGTCTCGGTGATTGTTGCGATGAACACATCGCTGTCATATCCCTTGTCAGCGACGACTGCATCGGTCTTGATGGAATTGACCAGTGCCGGCCCTTGCGTAATGTCGGCTGCTTGGCCACCGGTGAGGATCAGGCGCAATGGATTGCCCAGGGCATCCACGCATGCATGAATCTTGGTAGTCAGCCCACCGCGCGAGCGGCCGATCGCCTGATCGCTACCGTTTTTTTTAACGCGCCGGCCGAGTGCTGGTGCGCACGGACTACCGTCGAGTCGATGAACAGCTCTTCCAGATCGGCCTCGCCCTGGAGCGCCTCGGCAACACGCGACCAAACGCCACTGGCTTCCCAGCGCGCAAAGCGCACATACACCGAATGCCAGTTCCCAAACCTGGGCGGCAGGTCACGCCAGGGGTTTCCAACCCGCGCCGTGTATAGTACCGCCTCGATGAACAATCGGTTATCCGCCGCTCGCCCACCCTTGTCGGTTGGCTTGCCCGGCAATAGCCCCGAAATCCGCGCCCACTGCGCATCGCTCAACATGTCCCGATCCATTGCTCACACGCAAATTCCACATGTAAACATAAATCAACTACTGTGAACAGACCCTAGTGATGCCACCATAGATGATGACGGAATGACTTGGTCCGCAGCAATGAAGTGGGCAGCCAATCTCACCTATGAGGGTTATAGCGATTGGCGATTACCCACTATCTTGTCACAATCGCCTTCCCGCAGTGAGATGGGCATATTATTTGAAGAATTAGGAGGAAAACCGGGGCAGGGCCTACCATTTCTCTCGCAAAACAATCTATTTCACAATATTCAAAATACTTGGTCTGCGATCTACTGGACAAACCAGGAAGTAGCAAATTATAAAGATGCCGCCTTCGGTTTCTCTTTTTATGATGGCCTTGAATACTCGCCGATCAAGGCAATGGCGCAGTATGCTTGGGCAGTGCGTCCGGGTGATTCCGCCCCTCTCGGTTTTACTCCTCAGAACCCTATATTGCCAGCAGTCAGCTCGGCGAATGGATGGCAGTTCGATTTAACGATACCCAATGGGTTACTGTATATTGATCCGCAGGTAGCGGTTGGCTATGACTACTTGTTGGATTCCGGGCCGAATTTTACTTCGGTGCTGCTCCCCAGCGCCGGGGATAACCAGTTCAGCCTGTATTTATGGAATGGTAGCGAATGGACCTTTGATTCCACATTGAATGCGGGTATAGAACATGTGTTCGGCGGAGCAGGGGTGGACAGGTTTCGCATTACAGGCATCGAGACCAGTGCGGGCCTGGACCCGAACTCCCCTACGGCATTCGTCACCGGCCTGACTTTTGCCGGTACTGGCCATGCCAGTATGCACATGAGCCCCTTGGTTCAGGCCGTACCGGAACCTGAAACCTACGCCATGCTGATAGCCGGTTTAGGTCTCCTGGGATGGAGAGTGCGTAAAGCAAGGAGCTGAGCTACTCATCTGATAAAATTCTGCTTCAGGTTCGATGATTACAATGAGTATCAGCTTATTCGCTTCCCTGATGATCGTGTCAGGTTTGCTTTCTCTAACCGGCTGCACCACTCCTATTCCACGGCATCCATTTCAGGCTCAAGCGCAAGCCCAGGCATACTATCAACAGGGTTTTAAATATGAGGCTGGGATGGGTGTTCCCAAAAATATTGAGGAGGCTCGAAAGTGGTATCAGCTATCCGCCCAGCTCAGAAACCCTGCGGCACAAATTGGCCTAGCTCGGCTTAATCAGATATCTGCTCAAAATGGGGCGACACAGAATACGTCGGCTGCCCGTCCCTCGTTGCAAAACGTAAACCCTGCTCCTGTCCCAGCAGTAGGATTTTTGCAGAAGCCGGAAGTACCCGCGATGGAAAAATCATTCTCATTTACGTCGCAAGCAGATCCTGTCTCGGATTTAGTAGAAAAGAAAATGTTGGAGTACCGTTCCAGGAACGACGTGGTGATGGTTATATTTGAAGCTAAAAAGGACGTAAATTCCGCTCTTGCCAATATCAAGACAGCTATGAGAACCCGTGACCCTAAGGGACTGTTCAACCCCTATTGGATTATTGGTTTTGGTGACGAAAAGACAAACATGGGAACCAATTGCGGCGTGATTATTGGTCAATGGTATGCCTCAGGATTTCCCTCTCGTGTTCAATGGGAAGAAATAATGCGTCGATCTTTGTGGGATGAGACAAAATCAGGTGCTTATTTATACAGTCAATCTGGAGAATTTAGAATAAATGAAAAAAAGGAATCCCAGTTTGAGATGGATGCCCTTAAAAAGAATTGCTTCAAAGGCAGTAAACTTGCCCAGAGTAATTTTAACAGCCTAGCTGTAGGCAGTCCTTATTTTGGGCGAAACGATGCCGCTAATTTAAATGCAATTGGCGCGATTCTATTTTATGGTCAATTTGAAGATGAAGATGACAGGATCGCAAGAAATAAGGCAGAAAAAGAACGGGTGGAGCAACTTAGGAGACATCTGGAGATAGAACAGAATAGGAGGGAGATGAGATAAATATATGCTGTAGTAATAGGCGGGTTATCATTCCCCCCGTACTCACCTTTGTGCGCAAGATCGGTGAGGCAATCAATTCCCCGGCGCTGGCTTCAAACCTGTTCGTGCTGCGGCTGGCCGAGAAGGAACACGTCAAATACGGAAATACGGGGTCACACGAAATACGAAAACATAAAAATACGCGAAAAAAAATACGGGGTCAGGTCTTGTTATTTGCCATAGGGACAAGGTTTGGGTCGAGACATCAGACAATCAGCTCATGGCACCGTCCGACGAATTCCCAAGGTTTCATGCGGTTGATGATGGCAGGTGCGTCGTTGACGCCTTAGGCAGAAAGCTGCTGCATGTGCTGTTCCATCTTCGCTGCCAGCAGGCGAAATCCATTCATGCTTATGCTTGCTTACTCGAAAAGCGTGGCGACTTTCGCCAGCACCTCGTGCATGATGGGTTCTGGCAGAGTATCCACCTTGCGGGCGTGACGGGCAGCCAGGTCGATCACGCACGGCTGATCGCAACGGACGACGCCGATGGTCTTGATGCCGGTCACGGGCACGGCGAAGCCCAGGCGGCGGGCGAACTCGCCGCCGTTGGTGATCGGGAGAATCACCGGCAGCTTGGTGGCCTCATTGAATTCGGCCGGCGATACGACCAAGACGGGACGGCTACCGCTTTGCTCATGCCCTGCGGTTGGATCGAGCGACACCAGATAAATGTCGCCCCGCCTCATAGCAGTTCACCGCCTACGGCGGATGCATCGACCCATTCACGTTCTTCCGCCGGTTGCGGCTGCGAGTAGTCCGAGGCGGCCAGCAACTCCGCGAGCGTGTAACGTGGCCGTGGCTTGGGTTCAACCACCAAGCGGCCGCGATCGACGGCCAAGCCAACCGTTGCGCCGGCTTGCAGGTGCAATTGATCAAGGAATGCTGGTGGGACGGCCAACATGACCGAGCCGCCAACCTTGCGCAGATTGGTTGTGTACATGATGCACCTCCAGCGAATAGCATTATATTAAAGTATAATTTATCCCCCTCTAACCTGCAAGCCTGCCATCCAGTGGAATACAGGATCAGTCTGTTATTTGCCATAAGCTTTGATAATTCTGTGGATGAAAAGTGACGTAGAGCGAGGGAAGCAGTTATTAGCAAAACGTTAACCCTTCGTTTAACCGACACGGCGGAAGCCGATCTCGCTGAAGAATACCCTCTCGCACCCTTCTCAGCGCATTGAGCTGTAAGGTCAAATCCTGCTCCAGAATGCTGACGCGGCGTGACTGATCTTCGTGGATCTTCGTTTAGAAGTTATGAGGCGTGCGGAGGCCGCCCAAACTAAAGCACATAGCCATTATTATCATAGATGGCAAATTCCCGCATGCCGTAGGAGAAATCCTCGATTGAGCAACAGACGCCCGTCTTGTCTTTCAGCAATTGCCACAAGGCATCGACTTGGTTCGTCCTGAAATACAGATCCGGCAAAGCCGGGAGCTGCGTCATTCTCATGTCGATTCGGGCCAGCAAGCATGATTTTCACATCGTCACGATGGAGGGAGGCCCAGCCTCGCTCGTCGCTGGAACTGTCGCAGTGGAAACCGATAACTTCAGCATAGAAGTCAATAGAACCAGGAAGATCCCAGGTTCTCAGCATCGGGGTAGGCGCTTCAAGTCTCATGGATTGCTGCACCTCTCCAAATCTTAAAAGCTCAACTATAATAGCGTAGTTTTCAGGAGAGCCGGTTTCAAGAGACTGTTTTAGAATGGAAACAAGGGCGAAAAAGCGGAAAGCGGGCCACGTTGCTGTCGTCTCCGAAAAACGACCGTTTTTGCTATATCCAGTTTTTTATTCGTTTCTTAAATTCATGGCGCATATGAGCCGTACGTTCTTTTGAATTCATGTTTACCCTATCGTCAAATGCGTCTGAACCACGTGATTGACAATAATCGTATCGGCACGAGCCTCGACTTGGGCAAGATCGAAGATCATCTGTAGCCGCATCCAGAAAGCGGGGGTGCTTCCCATGGATTTCGACAGCCTCACGGCCATTTCCGGCGATATACCGGCCTTCTCGTTGATGAGGCTGGACAGCGTGGGGCGCGACACGTTTAAAGCCTTAGCCGCACCGGTCACGGTTAGATTCAACTCATCAAGTGCCCCTTTCACTATCCGGCCCGGGTGAACAGGATTTTTCATAGTCATTTTCAGCTCCTTTTCAACGGTAATCTATTAAATCCAGATCCCGTACCGCTCCATTCTCGAAGCGGAATATGATCCGCCAGTTTCCAGTTACGCGAATGCTCCAGAAGCCTTTAAGGTCGCCCGTCAAGGGGTGAAGCCGATAACCTGGAATATCGGCCTCGGCTACCGTTTCGACAGCCTATGATCTCGAAAAACTCACCGTTTGCGAATCTTGCCATCACTCGACCAGGCCGATTTTCATCCTCTCCATCCTTGTGAATGACCAAGCTACCGGCCCTTCAGCTTCTGAGCCGGCGTCGATTCCTTGATATCGTTCTTCATCAGCATTTTCATGGATGGCGTCCATCCAGGTTTTCGCTTCTCGCCTTGGGAATACTCGCCTTTGGAATATGGCGGTGAAGCGTCAAGGGGGGCAACCCTAGACGTTTGGCGACGGTCGAAACAGGAATATTGGAATCCTTCTGCATGGCTCGCGCCGCCTGGAGATCCTCGGGGCTGCGCCGCGTAACGCGACCTCCCGCTACCACAATCCCCCATAGGACCCCATGCTCATCAGGACGCTCGCCGCGGCTGCCCCGAAGCGTTTGGCAAAGCGTTCGGCGAATCCTTCCCGGGTCGTATAGTCAACGATATGCTCGGCCTTGATGATCTCTCGCGCAACATATTCCGCACTTCCCATTGCGTCGGCCAGACCCAGATCGATGCTTTTTTGTCCGGTCCAGACTATGCCGCTGAAAATCTCGGGTGTATTCTTCAGGCGCTTGCCCCTGCCCTCCTGGACGACCTCGATAAACTGCTTGTGAATATCGTCCAGCATCTTTTTCGCATATTCCGCCTGTTCCGGATTGACCGGTGAAAAAGGATCGAGAAAGGCCTTGTTTTTTCCCGCGGTAAGCAGCCGCCGCTCGATACCCAGCTTGTCCATTGCATTGGTAAAACCGAATCCATTCATCAGAACACCGATCGAGCCGATAATACTTGCCTTGTCGACAAAAATCTTGTCAGCGGCAACGGCAACGTAATAGCCTCCGGAGGCGCAAACATCCTCCACCACCACATAAAGTGGAATTCGTGGATATTCGGCGCGCAAGCGCCGGATTTCATCATTGATGTAGCCCGCTTGCACGGGGCTTCCTCCGGGACTATTGATGCGCAATATCACCCCTTGCGTTTTCTGGTCCTTGAACGCATGCTGCAAGCCGGCATTGACATTATCGGCACTGCTGATGCTGTCCGGCGCGATGACGCCGCGCAACTCGACCAGCGCAGTGTGCTTGCCGGAAATCGACATGCCGCTATCGCCGAACCAGCCCAACCCGACAAACAAAAGAATAAACAGGTAGATAAAAGTCAGGGATTTGAAAAAAATACTCCACTGGCGCGCTCTGCGCTGTTCCCGCAATGACGAGAGCAACAGCTTTTCGAGCACCTGTTTTTCGGAGCCTTCGTTGGGAGTTTCTGTATCAGCCATTTCCTAAATCCGGGAGTTGATTGCTTTCCGACAGACTGCCAATGCAGCGCCGCACACTGATTGAAATATATGAAACCCTGTATCCACGCGGCTTATAGCCTGATTATAAGTTCCATCAAGAGCGCTTCACTACACTGGTTTCCGAAAGGTCGAGTTGTTCCAGGAATGTCCGCAGATCGATGGCCAAAGGCGCGTCGACCCGCAGTCGCCTCCCGGTGACGGGATGCGCCACTTCCGCCACAGCAGCATGAAGAAACTGGCGTTTCAGCCCTTTTGCCGGCATCTCCCTGGATAATCGTTTATTCAAGTCAAAATCGCCATATTTGTCGTCCCCCACGATCGGGAATCCGAGATGGGCCAGATGCACGCGAATTTGATGAGTTCGGCCTGTCTTTAGTTCCGCTTCCAGCAGGCTGAAATCAGGCCATGATTTTTTGAGAATGAAAATGGTATGAGCGGGCATTGCCCCCTTTTCATCCAATCCGTCCGCAGATGCCACAACCACCCGCCTTTCCCCGGTGGGGGTGACATACTTGTGGAGCGGCAACCGTACAGCTTGCCTCGGATTCCGCCACTTTCCCTTCACCAGAGTCAGATAGCGTTTCTCCATCTGCCCCGCCCGAATTTGCCGATGCAGTTCGATCAGCGCTGCGCGGGACTTGGCAAGAAACAGGACGCCCGATGTTCCCCTGTCGAGACGATGGACCAGTTCCAGGAATTTCCACTCGGGATGCTGGGCGCGCAAATGCTCTATCACACCCTGGCTCACGCCGCTTCCGCCATGCACGGCCATGCCGGCAGGCTTGTTGAGTACGATCAGCGCCTCATCGTGAAACAGGATTTCGAATGGAAAAGGCGCGGGCTTGACGCCGCCATGTCCAGGCACAGGCCTGACCCCGGTGCGAACTGGCGGAATACGCACCACATCACCCGACTGCAAATGGCAACCAGCGTCCACCCGTTTGCTGTTGAGCCGCACCTGCCCGCTCCGCAATAACTGATAGATGTGGGTTTTAGGTACTCCCTTAAGCCGTTTGAACAGGAAATTATCTATGCGCTGTCCGTCGCCACCCTCATCCACCACTTCATTCACCGCGGCAGGCAGGGGAAAATCTTTGCCTAAATCTCTAATTCTACTTATACTTGCCAATTCGGGGTTTCAGCCTATCCCTTTATCCGGCGTTCAAGGCAGCGCTGTTGATGAAAACTGTCCAATAAGGGACAAGCGCCAACCCGAAAAACCTGGTTAACGTCACTCACCACTAAAGTAGTGATAGTAATTGATTTGCGCGCTCAAAGCACACGTAAATTTCAGTTTTCGGTTTCGTTGCGCCCATTACCGGCGCCATAACCGAAACCTGATTGAAACTTAATTTCCTGGCTCTGCTAGTTAATTGAAGCAGGGCCACAGCGACACGCCAGAGAAAATAGTCATCTTTAACAGCAGCCAAGCCTATGACCAACGTTGCCTGACTAGTATGCTCTCGTATACGCGCGGAAGAATCCCCGCAGCGTAGGCTGTCCGCCCGTGTCCAGAGCGCGGGAGGCATAAAATGAAACGCATGTTATTTAATGCGACACAGCCGGAAGAACTGCGTGTCGCGATTGTCGATGGTCAAAAACTCATTGACCTGGACATCGAATCATCCGGCAAGGAACAACGCAAGGGCAACATTTACAAGGCGGTCATTACCCGCCTGGAGCCCAGTCTTGAAGCCGCTTTCGTCGAATATGGCGGAGAGCGGCACGGTTTTCTTCCTTTCAAGGAAATCTCCCGCTCCTACTTCAAGGAGACCGCCGATACCGGCCGCGGCAGGCCGCAGGACGCCCTCCATGAAGGCCAGGAGCTCATCGTCCAGGTAGACAAGGACGAGCGTGGCACCAAGGGTGCGGCGCTCACCACCTATATCTCGCTGGCGGGCCGCCACCTGGTATTGATGCCAAATAACCCGCGAGGTGGCGGAGTCTCACGCCGCATCGAGGGGGAAGACCGCGCCGAGCTGCGCGATACGATGGCCCAGCTCGATATTCCTTCGGGCATGAGCATTATTGCCCGCACAGCAGGAATAGGCCGCAGCGAGGAAGAATTGCAGTGGGATCTCAATTATCTGCTGCAATTATGGCGTGCAATCGAGGAAGCATCGCACGGCCAGAGCGGCGCCTTTCTTATCTACCAGGAAAGCAGTCTCGTCATACGGGCAATCCGCGATTACTTTCACCAGGAAATTGGTGAAATCCTGATCGACACTGAAAACATCTATGAGCAGGCATGCCAGTTCATGAGCCATGTCATGCCCGCGAACGTCGGCCGCGTGAAATTCTACCGCGACGACGTGCCTCTATTCTCGCGTTTCCAGATCGAACACCAGATTGAGACCGCTTATTCGCGCCAGGTAACTTTGCCATCAGGCGGCGCCATCGTGATCGATCATACTGAGGCGCTGGTATCGATCGACGTGAATTCCGCGCGAGCGACCCGTGGTTCCGACATAGAGCAAACGGCGCTTAATACCAATCTTGAAGCCGCCGATGAGATCGCGCGGCAGTTGCGGCTACGTGATCTGGGTGGGCTGGTGGTGATCGATTTTATCGATATGGAAGTAGCCCGCAATCAGCGAGAAGTGGAAAATCGCCTGCATGATTCGCTGCGTTATGACCGCGCACGCGTGCAAATGGGAAAAATCTCCCGCTTCGGCTTGCTGGAACTTTCGCGGCAGCGGCTGCGCCCCTCGCTCGGCGAGAGCAACTATATCTCCTGCCCGCGCTGCCATGGCACGGGGCACATTCGCGGCACTGATTCTTCGGCATTGCATATTCTCAGGATCATCCAGGAAGAGGCAATGAAGGAAAATACCGCTGTGCTTCAAGCCCAGGTACCGGTGGATGTGGCGACCTATCTGCTCAACGAAAAGCGTTCCGAGATACATGCGATCGAAGCCAGGTTGAAAGTCAATGTGGTCCTGATTCCAAATATTCATCTCGAAACCCCCAATTACAATATAACTCGCTTGCGGCACGACGAGGTGAAGTCGGGTGAAATTCAAACCAGCTACCAGTTGGTGGAGAAACCCACGACGGAAATTACCCTGCCATCGGCTTCGCAGGAAACCAAGCCAGTGCGGCAGCAGGCTGCCGTAAAAGGCATAACCCCGTCCCAGCCGGCGCCAGTACGGGAGCAGGTACCGCAACGCGAACCCGAGCAGGTATCCTTTCTGGATAAAATACTGGGATGGTTCAGGCAACCGGGGGGAGAGCGAAAAAGAGCTCTGCCGGAACAGGCTGCTGCCGGACCGCAACAGCTCGAACGCGGCCCTGGCCGGCGCGATCGCGTCCGGCCGGCCCGACCAGTTCGTGGAGAGCGTGGGGAGCGCGGCGAACGAACCGGCGAGGTGGTCACTTTCCCGGGTCAACCCCGGGAAGCCGCGCAGAGCCAGCGCAGTGAGCGCAGCGATTCGAAGCCCCAGGCAGAGCGCTTTGGCACGAAAAAGCCGCAACGCCCCCCTCGAGAGGAAAAACGGGAGGAAAAACAATCTCGGGCGGACACCCGGCTACCTGCGGAGGAACAACCGGCAGCGGAAGACCTGGCTCAAGCTCAGCGGGGAGAGGATGGGGGACGCAGACGCCGCCGTGGCGGAAGGCAGCGCGACCGGGGTGACCGCCAGGATCGCCTTCCCCGCGAGGCGAAAAACACCTCGCCAAGAGAAATCCAGGATCAGCAAATGGCCGGCCCGGCCATGCAACAAAATAAGGCAGAAAACGAAGTTGCCCGCGAGCCGATATGGGAAACACCTGCCATGGTAAGCGCGGCTTTGCCAACAATCGAGACGGGAGCGCTCCCCGAATCGAAGACGGCGCTTCCGCCAGAGCCGGTGGGCGGACAGCCGGCCAACCAGTCAAGCGATCCGGAAGAGGAAGCGCCAACTGTAGTGCCGGATGAAGAAAACAAGACTGCCACTTCACCTGGAGTAGCCGCCGGAGCAGCGCCCGAGCAGGAAAGCAGACCGGATCAGCTTTCCCCCATCCCGGAGCAGGAACCCTTATCCGCATCACTTGCACCCCTTGCGCCACCCTCCCCGCCTCTGCTGCTTACCGATGCATCGGAAGGAATACGCAGGGTTGCAAGCGTTGCAACAGAAAACCAACTTTCGGACAAAACGCCGGAAGCAACGGCGCCATCAGTTCAGCAAGCAGCCGGGAAATCCGCTCCTGCACCGGAATCGTTGAATTTGGCAGCGAGTGGATTGATCATGATTGAAACCATTCCCGGAAAACGGATGACTCCTGACGAGCACGCGTCTGTAGAGTCCGTTCCGGAAGGCCGGCGGAAAAGAAAGCCTGCGCCTCCGCGTGCGGCGGCTGCTGGCGAGCCGTTAGTGCAAATTGAAACGCACAAGTGACCGGCTGTATAAAGCCATCGCGAGAAAATTCCGGTGGCTTGGGGAGGATTTCCGATAGGGAGAACTAGGGAAGCGCTGCAATCCGCGGCCCCTGCTCTCTCTTGAGGATATTTACAGGCAGCCGTGAAACCGCTCCATTCACACCGCTTTGCGCATCCCATCCCGCAAAAACCATCGTGCCGGTGAGAATTTGTTCAGCGCTTCCCCAGGAGGCTCGTCCCTATATTTTTTTCTTGGCATATCCGGTTGAGCAGCTCCTGACCGGCTTCCTCCACCATGTTCAGCACATGTTCAAAACCCTGGCGTCCACCGAAATAAGGGTCAGGAACCTCTTCCACCCCCTGGGAAAACCTGCGGCTGTATTGCATCAATAAGCCGAGCTTATGACTGTATTGAGGCGGACATTCCTGCCTCAATATGGCGAGATTGGCCTTATCCATTGCAAGAATATAATGAAAATGCTCGAAATCCCTTTCATGCACGCGCCGCGCCCGCAGGGTTCGGGTGTCATAGCCGCGCCGGGTCGCCGCCTGCTGGGCTCTTTCATCCGGCGGCTCACCCTCATGGTAATCATGAGTGCCAGCCGAGTCGATGTGAAAGGCTTGCTCGAAGCCAGCATCCCTGACCTGCTGCCTGAATACAGCCTCCGCAGTAGGAGACCGGCAAATATTTCCCATGCAAACAAACAGAACGCGTGTTTTAAGATGCTCTTCCACTTTCATGGCTCACTAAAATGGTAACGCCGCATCTGGCCGGGCTTGTAAAATGACCTTGCGAAAATCCTCCTGTATCCGCGTGAGCGCTGCCACGCTGTCCGCTTCAAATCGCAGCACAATCACGGGCATGGTATTGGATGAACGTGCCAGGCCAAACCCATCGGCGTACTCCACCCGTAGCCCATCCGTCGTAATCACACGAAGCGGATTATCAAAGCGCGCATTTACTTGCAACTGGGCGATCACCTGGTAATTTTCTCCTTCCTTCAGCCTGATCTGCAGTTCCGGAGTACTGATGGCATCTGGAATTGCATGAAGGGCAGCATCGATATCTGCCTCGCGGCTGAGCAGTTCCAGCAACCGTGCGCCCGCATATAACCCATCATCGAATCCATACCAACGCTCACTGAAGAAAATATGGCCACTCATCTCGCCCGCGAGCACTGCCCCAGTTTCTTTCAGCTTGCCCTTGATGAACGAATGCCCTGTTTTCCACATGATCGGTTGGCCACCATGCTGCTCTATCCACGGCGCGAGGTTGCGAGTGCATTTCACGTCATAAATGATCCGCCCACCAGGATTTCTTGACAAAACATCGGCCGCAAATAACATCAATTGACGATCGGGATAAATTATCGAACCGTTTTTCGTTACCACGCCCACGCGGTCCCCATCGCCATCAAAGGCGAGCCCGACTTCCGCGTCGCCTGTTCCAAGCTCATGTATCAGATCGCGCAGGTTCTCGGGTGCGGAGGGATCCGGATGATGATTGGGAAAGATCCCGTCGACTTCGCAAAAGAGCCCGGTTACATGGCATCCGAGCCTGCGGTATAGCTCCGGCGCATAAGCGCCTGCAACGCCGTTGCCACAATCGACGACGACTTTCATGGGACGAGTCAGCTTTATGTCGGCAGTAATGCGCTGCAAGTAAGTTTCAGCAATATCATGCTTGCGATATCCCCCCTGACCATGGACCAGATCCTGATTTACCACGCGCCGGTATAACGCCTGAATGGATTCCGCCGCAAGGGTTTCTCCGCCCAGAACCATCTTCAAGCCATTATATTGAGGAGGATTATGGCTTCCGGTCACCATTACGCCGGAATAGCCGCATAAGGTATGCGCCGCGAAGTAGAGCATGGGGGTAGCCACCATCCCGACATCGACCACGTCGACACCACTTTTCAGCAACCCCGCCGCCAGCGCCGCCGCAAGCTCCGGACCAGATGTTCTGCCATCCCGGCCTATTGCCAAAGATTGAATACCGCGGACACGTGCTTCGGAACCGATGGCGTGTCCCACGGCTTCGGTAATTTCCGGGGTGAGCGTTTGACCAACGATACCGCGGATATCGTAGGCTTTAAAAATCTCTTTCGGTAAATCAGGCATGAGATTATGCTAAGTTATTGGAATGATGGGTATGGCGAGGTTTGCAAGCGGATCAGGACATCCGGGAATATGCGGGCAAGCAGGCAGCGCACCCATGGTCCCATGGCCGGAAAAACTTGGATTCATGCCAACGGTGCGGAAAATCCAGCAACCCATCCCGCCCTTCCGGACACACGCATGGGTAAAAGCTGCCTCCCCCTCCAGGCGCCGCAACGCCAAATGCCTTGTGATGAATTGTTTCCCATCAACCGTATTTCTACGGGTTTTTCAGCGATGGTGTCCTGTCCCCGAACCGCCTTTGAGCGTGTACTGGGTGCCACAATAGGGACACAACGCTTCACCGGTATTCTCTATGGGGAGAAAGACACGAGGATGCGAATTCCATAAGAGCATGGATGGCATAGGACAATGTAATGGCAGATCGTCGCCCGTGACCTCGATCGGTTCCTGTTTTCTCACGTTGGCATTCTGCATGGGTTTTCCTTCGTTTCCTTCGATATGCATCAACATCGATCAGACATAGGTGAGCCAATCCGCATGGCTTGCGGCCCTGCCGCCCACACAGTCAAAAAAGGCAGCCTGCAGCCTGGCGGTAATGGCGCCCCGTTCACCTTCGCCTATGCGGCGGTTATCCAGTTCGCGGATAGGCGTTATCTCGGCAGCGGTGCCAGTAAAAAACGCCTCGTCCGCGCAATAAACCTCATCCCGGGTGATCCGCTTTTCGATTATAGGGATTCCCATTTCCGTGGCAAGCTCGATGATGGAAGCGCGAGTGATACCTTCCAGGCATGAAGTCATGTCCGGAGTGTAGAGCTTTCCTTGCTTGACAATGAATATGTTTTCGCCAGCTCCTTCCGCCACATACCCATCCACATCCAGCAGCAGGGCCTCATCATATCCGTCATGCGCCACTTCCTGATGAGCGAGTATCGAATTGGCATAAGTGGTGACAGACTTGGCGCGGCACATGTTGACATTGACGTGGTGCCGGGAAAATGAAGAAGTCTTGACACGGATGCCTTTTTCGAGGCCATCCGCGCCAAGATAGGCGCCCCAGGGCCAGGCTGCGACCACGACATGAACTGAAAGCGTCCTGGCGGAAATTCCCATGGCTTCCGATCCGTAAAAAACAATAGGGCGAATGTAGCAGGATTCCAGCCTGTTCTGCTTCACCATATCGCATTGCGCCTGCATCAGCGTAGCCTTGTCGTAGGGCATTTTCATCATGAAAATATGCGCGGAATTGAATAGTCTGTCGGTATGTTCCCGCAACCGGAAAATCGCCGTGCCTCTGGGCGTCTTATAGGCGCGCAAACCTTCGAATACTCCCATTCCATAATGCAATGTATGGGTCAATACATGCGTGGTAGCCTCGCGCCACGGGATGATATTACCGTCGCTCCAGATAACGCCGTCGCGGTCAGCCATCGACATCAAAAACTCCTCGGGATCTTTGAAAATCCCTATTCTATCGCATTTTACCCTTGATAAATTGAATCACATTCTCTGCCTCTGCCGTCCCTGTACTCCAAAAATCGCACACTCCACCCTGTCCAACTGCCGGATTTGGGATCAATCGAAAACTTCCGCCCATAACTGAAGCACGGCGGCAATGCTTTCCCTGAAACGATCGGCTTCCACCCGGACAAATTTCTGATGCCGGCCGGAGGACGGCTCGGCAGCATCCGGATTTCCGCTCAATCTCAGCCTGTGCTGCACGCGGCGAAACTCCCGATAAGCCACAAGCACGCGTTGCGCGGCCGCTACGGAAACGAGCCCCAGCTCTCCCGCCAGCTTCAGCAAGGCGATATTGCCGATATTGTCCGTCAACCCCGAGTGATCGCAGGCATGACCCAGAATCAAATATTGCACAATGAACTCGACATCGATGATGCCGCCGCGGTCGTGCTTGACGTCAAACAATCTGGACGAATTGGGGTGCGCTTCGAACATTTTCTCACGCATCGCCAGGACTTCGCGCTTTAGTTTTGCCGGGTCGCGCCACTGGCGGAGCACTTCCTTCCGTATTCGCTCGAACGCATTTCCTATCCGCGAATCCCCCGCGACAAAACGCGCCCTGGTCAACGCCTGGTGCTCCCATACCCATGCCTGGTTACGCTGATATTGATCGAAAGCATCGAGGGAACTGACAAGCAATCCACTGCTGCCGTTGGGACGCAAGCGCAGATCGGTTTCGTACAGCAAGCCCGCAGAAGTGTAACTGGTCAGCCAGGAATTAATGCGCTGGCTCAATCTTGCATATATCTCGGGCGCATCGGGATGAGGATCGTCATAAAGAAAAATGATGTCCAGGTCGGATGCGTAGCCCAGTTCCTTTCCGCCCAGCTTGCCATAGCCCACGATCGCGAATGCGGGCTCTTCCCTGTGCCTCCTCCTCAATCCGGACCATGCAAGATGCAACACCTTATCGAGTATCAGATCGGCAAGTTCCGTCAAATGATCGCTCAGCGTTTCAAGGGGCAGCAAACCCTCCACGTCCCTGGCCAGCAGCTGGAACACCTGGGCATGGTGAAAATGCCGCAACACATCCATCTGCTGCTCCGTATCGTTGCCTTCCGCCTGTTTTAACTGGCTCTCCAAAGCGGTCCTGGCAAGCGACCAGTCCAGTGCGTTTTGAAAGCCCTCGGAGTTAAGCAGCTCATCCAGCAGGATAGGATGTGCGTTGAGATACTCGGCAGCCCACTGGCTGGTGCTGGCGAGCTTGGCCACCCTTTCCAGCGCTTCGGGATATTCCCGCAACAACGCGATATAGGCCGCGCGGCGGCTCACGCTTTCAAGCAGCCGTAGCATCCGCTCCAGCGTCGCATCCGGCCCTGGCATTTTCGCAGCCACCTCGATCAGAGCGGGAACAAGCGCGTCAATGCGTGCCTTGCTCGGCTTGGGCAACTGCCGGTAGCGCGCACTGGCGCGGAATGCCTGTAAACGTCCCAGGCTGCCTTGAGGATCGGAAAACCCCATTGCCGCCAGCCGGACGGCAGCCTCCGGTCCGGCTTCTTCTTCAACTTGCTCTTCCCAGAGAGCGGTCAGCATGCCGGAGGTATGAAATTCCCGGGGAGCGGCGAATATATGTTCAAAATGACCCGTCACCCTGCTTCGATGGTCATCAAGGCGCTCCAGGAACCCTTCGTAGCTTGAAAAGCCCATCGTTTCCCCTATCAGAGCCTGGTCTGCCGCCGCTCGAGGCAATGTCTGGGTCTGCAGATCGTCGAGATACTGCAGGCGATGCTCGAGATTGCGAAAAAAACAATAGGCTTCGGAGAGTTCCGCTACCGCCTTTTCCGATAGCTGCCGCTTCTCCCGCAAGCGGTGCAGCACCTCCAGGGTCGGACGAATACGCAGTTCGGCGTCCCGCCCGCCACGGATAAGCTGGAATACCTGGGCGATGAATTCAATTTCGCGGATGCCGCCTGGTCCAAGCTTGATATTTTCATGCAACTCGCGGCGGCTGACCTCCTGCCGAATCTGCGCATGCAAACCGCGCATGGATTCGTACGCGCCGAAATCGGGGTATTTTCGAAACACGAACGGCTGTGCGATCTGCTCCATCAGAACCGAGCCTTCCGCGCAAGGGCCGGCGACCAGCCTGCTCTTGATCCAGGCGTATCGCTCCCATTCCCGCCCCTGGTTTATGAAGTAATCCTTCAGCATGGGAAAACTCATCGCCAGCGGGCCACTTTCGCCATATGGGCGCAAGCGCATATCGACCCGGAAAACGTAGCCATCGGAAGTCATATCATTGAGGCTGGCGATCAATCTGCGTCCAAGGCGAACAAAGAAATCCTGGTTGGAGACTGAACGGCGGCCATCGGTTTCTCCATCTTCCGGGTAAACAAAAACCAGATCCACGTCCGAGGAGACGTTGAGCTCTCCGCCTCCCAATTTGCCCATGGCCACCACCAGCATTTCCTGCGGAGCGTTCTTCTCCTTATTCCTCGGGCGTCCATATCGGTTCGGGTCGGTCAGCCAGGCCTGCTGCCGCTCCAGTGCGAAACGAATGGTTGTCTCGCCCAGGTCGGTCATGCTCCTCATGACTTCGGCCAGGTCTCCCAGTCCACCCAGATCCCGAGCCAGCAACCGCAACATCACCTTCTTGCGCAGGCTCCGCAATATACGCTGCAGGCCAGCTTCATCACTGGCCGCTACCGCATCCGCATCCAGAAATTGCCGCATCTCGGCCGCAACGAAAGGGCGATGAAGGCTTTTTTCCAGTTCCACCCGCAATTCCGGTTCGCTGTCCAGCAAGCGCTGCGCATAACGGCTGTATGGAAGGATCGAATCGATCACTGTCTCGACGGGATGATCGGGATGCATGGCCAAAGATTCAGAGTTACAATAAATCGATCGTCAAAATCCCGTATTTCAACGGGCATGCACCTGCTCTCGCAGAACTGGAAAGCGTCGCGCAAGTAAATCCATTAGATCGTTTTACCAATTGCTTTATCGCCAAGGTCGCCCTCTCGACGTTTTTTTCACTGGACGGGTTGGATAAAACAGATCACCCTCAGCAGAAAACCGGAAATCCTTATTGAACCTTTCAGCAATTTTACCTCTTGCACGGCGCTGCGCCGCTTTATTGCGCAGTGCGGCCTGGCTACTGATTGCAGCGGCAGCGTTTTTTTCCCTGCTGCTGCTATCGCTGCGGTATTGGGTGCTGCCAAATATCGAGAACTATCGCGAGGATATTGCGTCGGCGATCAGCCGGGCATCGGGCCAGCAGGTAACGGTGGGAGAGATCAGCGCGAACTGGGACGGCCTTCGCCCTCACATGATGCTTGGCGCCATCCATGTTTATGACAAGGAGGGAAAGATCTCGCTATTGCTGCATCGGCTGGAGGGCACCGTATCGTGGCGTTCCATTCTTTACGGTGGGCTGTACTTTCGTGAAATCAGGATCGATCAGCCCGACCTGATTGTGCGGCGCGATACAGCGGGTGTCATTCATCTCGCCGGTTTCGCACTCGAGAATGAGCCAGGCGAAAATGAAAATGGTTTTTCCAACTGGTTATTGCAACAGAAACGGGTCACCATCCATAACGCCAGCATCGTATGGCAGGATGATCTGCGGGCTGCGCCGGAACTGGAATTGCTGGTGGATCTGCTCCTGGAAAATCAGGATAACCGGCATCGCTTCGGGATTCGCGCCACGCCATCCGCCGAGCTTGCGGCCCAACTGGACATGCGAGGGGACTTCAGGGGCAGGTCGCTGGATTATCCCGAGCAGTGGGGAGGCCAGCTGTTCCTGCGGATAGATCAGGCCAATGTCGCCCTCTGGCAGGCGTGGCTGCCTTTTCCACGCGAGATCGAGCTGAGGCGCGGCATCGGTGCATTGCGCATGTGGATGGGAATGGAAGGGCTGGACATCCGGAAATTGACGATGGACATGCGATTGAGCAACGTCAAGGCCCGGATGGCAAAAAATCTACCGGAACTGACTCTCTCCCGCGTGCAAGGCAGGGTAGGCTGGAAAAGAATAAACAACGAAGGGAAAGAAGGCTTCGAGCTATCGGCAAGCAGGTTGAACGCCTTCATCCGAGGCAAGCCGCGGTTGCAACCCTTGAATTTCTCGCTTCAGATGATCCCTGGCCAGAACGGAGCGGCGAGCAGCGGCAAGCTGAGCGCGGATAAATTGAACCTTCGGACGCTTGGCGACCTGACCGAGTATCTGCCGATGACGGACTCCCTGCGCAATTTCCTGAAACAGTCGTCGCCGCACGGAGAGATCGATCACGTTGAGGTGGGATGGAACGGAGATCTGTCGTCCCCATCACACTTCAGCGCAAAAGGACATTTTACCAACCTGGGCATGAAGAAATGGGAGAGTCTGCCCGCATTCGGCGGCATGACCGGCAGCATTGACATCACGGAGCGGAAGGGAGTGCTCAATATCAGTTCACGGCAAACGAGCATAGAACTGCCGGACCTGTTCCACGAACCGCTCCTGCTCGATACCCTGACCGGACAGGCAAGCTGGAGCATCGCTTCAGGCAATGACGCCAGCGAATTCAGGTTCAGTAATATTTCTTTCTCCAATCCCCATGCCGCGGGGGTTTCATATGGCAGCTATCGCACCGGACGTGATGGCCGGGGAATGGTTGACATCGCAGGCCACTTGACTCGAGCGGATGTGCCCTGGGTAATGCGGTATCTTCCAGTCCGAAAGGATTCATCCGTTAAAACGTGGCTGGAAAAATCGATGGTGGCTGGGGTCATTACGGAGGCCCGGTTCCGTCTCAAGGGCAATCCTGATGAATTTCCTTTCCGTCAGGAAGATCAAGGCATATTCCGGCTCTTCATCAACACGTCGGGAGCGACGGTGGATCTCACGCCGGAATGGCCGCGGATCGAAAATATCTCAGGAAATATCCGGCTCCACGGTGACCGGGTCGAATTCAACGGACCGCAGGCCGCGATTATCGGCACAAAACTGAGCAAGATAAAACTTCGCGTCAGGGACATCGGTGAACCCGGGGCGGCACTCGAATGCGAGGCAGAGGCAACCGGCGAGACCCGGAAATTCTTGGAATTGGCGGCCAGGTATGGATCCGGCAGCCTGGCTGGCACACTTTCCAATCAAATCAGCGTTGCCGGAAACGGAAGGCTTCACCTCAAACTTGGCACCCCGCTGACCTCTGCAAGACATTCCAGACGCGTCAATCTTGCCGGGAGCTACCAGATCACCGGCAATGAAATCAATCCTGGGGAGAATTTACCCAGTCTGAGCGATATCAGCGGAGAAATTTTTTTTACCGAATCGGGAATAAGCGCCAACAATATTACAGCCCGGCTGCTTGGCGGCCCGATGTCTCTCAGTTCTGTCGACACGCGCGACGGGAGCGTCCGCATGATTGCCCTGGGAAAAATCAACCTGGACAATCTGTATGGAAGCTGGCAGCGCGATGCAACCCGCTCTCCTCACGCGTGGACGAGATACCTTCGAGGCAGCGCCGAATGGCGGGGAATGATCCACGTCCGCAACAAACTGGCTAACCTGTCGATTGAATCGTCCCTCCAGGGCATTACCTCGGCATTGCCCGAGCCGTTCTCCAAAGCGGCCCCCGACCGCATACCCCTGCGTTTCGAGCGGAAAGCCGCCGCTGTGAACAAGGATACGCTCATCTTGAGCTATGGAGATATTGCGGCGGCAAAAGTAAGACGCACGCAGGACGAAGCGGAGGAATACCAGGTGGACGAAGGTGTCGTGACGTTTGGCGCCGCTTCCGTCCCAACCCTGGAAATGCCGGGAATATCCGTGAGCGGCACGATACGGACGCTGGATCTGGATCAATGGCGGAAAATCATGATTCAAGGACAGGCAGGCGGCGCAGCGGAAGCTTTTTCCGATATAACCGGAGTGGATCTGCATCTCGGCAATCTTACTATTTTCGGCAGGCGGCTCACCGATATCGAACTGAGCGCAAAAAAAATTGACAAGATCTGGCACTCCACTGTCGCAAGCAGCGAAATGACCGGCGACATCAACTGGAACCCATCGGGTAACGGAAGGATTCTAGCGCGCCTGGACAAACTGGTCGTCCCAACCGCTCTTTCGACTTCATCTCCTTCATCCTCCAGGCCAGCCCCGGCGGTGCAAGCAAGACCTCAGCAAAAAGCTGCGCCGGCGCTCGACGTGATGGTGAATGACCTGATACTCGGAAACATGCGGCTGGGGCACCTCGAATTGAAGGGCGCTCAGCACGAGCAGAATTGGCGTATCGACAAATTGCGGCTCAGCAGCCCGGAAAGCTCGATAGTGGCAAAAGGAATATGGCATAGCCGAACCGCTACCCCGCGAGTTCAGGCCACGATTACCCTGGAGTCGAGCAATATCGGAAAATTCCTGACGCGCCTGGGTCATCCCGATCGCGTGAAACGCGGCACTGGCAAGCTCGAAGGCGAGGTATCCTGGGATGGAAGCCCACTGGTTATCGATTACGCAACCATGTTTGGTACCTTCAAGCTGCAGGCGGAACACGGGCAGTTTCCCAGATTTGAGCCTGGGATCGGGAGACTATTCGGCTTTTTCGATTTGCGCGCGCTACCGCGAAGAGTCATGCTGGACTTTCGTGATGTGTTCAGCGAAGGTTTTGCCTTCGACGATATTTCGGGAGATATAAGGATCGCGCACGGAGTGGCGGTTACCGATGACCTCCAGATCGAAGGACCCGCGGCCAATATTATCCTGAATGGCGAGGTAAATCTTGAAGCGGAGACCCAGAAACTGAATTTCAAGGTTATCCCGTCGCTTGGACTGGCCACGCCGGTGGTGGGACTCACCGAGATGATCGTAAACAAGGCGTTGCAGAGCACCCCGACGCCTAATGAATATGACATAACGGGAACCTGGACCAAGCCGATAGTGGTAAAAAAATCAGAGCAGGCGCACGAACACGAAACCGATGAGCCTGGGCAGCAATAGTTTGAGCTGCGGGACAAGATTCCCCGAAGACATTTTGTCCCGAAAACAGGGAATCCACCGCTGCCTTATCGACACGATGCGATACGATGCCGGAAAAAATGAAAGTTCCACCATGAGTATCATCTGAAGGGTTTAAAAAAAACCGCTTTTCGGTTAATCTGTTTGCATTTGATTTGCCAGGAAGCCTCCTGCCTCCGCTATGAGGCATCGATAGGCAAAGTCCGATCCGGCGAAATGAACCCGGCGTTGATCGGAACTTCTTTCACAGGTTCTCCAGGCTGAATAAGCTGAAAAGATGATCACCCATAATTCCGGACATGCCTGGCCAACCGGAGCAACAGCAGAACAAGATCGCCCATGACAGCGGATAATCCAACTGCAACCTCCTCGCGAACCGAAAGTCAAAGGTTTGTCCGTATTGCCGCCATTCAGATGGCGGCCGGGCCCAATGTCGTGGGCAATCTGGAAGAAGCGGGGCGCCTGATAGAAATGGCAGCGGCGCAAGGGGCAAAGCTGATAGCGCTCCCGGAATATTTTTGCTTGATGGGAATGAGTGACGCGGATCGGGTGGCGGCACGCGAACAGGATAATTCCGGGCCAATACAGCAATTCCTGAGCGACATCGCGAGGCGGTTGGGCATCTGGCTGGTAGGGGGTTCCGTACCCCTGGTATCGTCCCAGCCCGACAAGGTCCGCAACAGCTGCCTGGTTTATGATGACAAAGGGGATCAAGTCGCGCGATACGACAAAATACACCTGTTTGGCCTGGAGTTGGGTAACGAAAGCTATGCCGAGGAAAAAACCATAGAACCCGGATGTGGCGTGGTTGCGCTGCAAACCCCCTTTGGCCGTATAGGTCTTTCCATCTGCTACGACTTGCGTTTTCCGGAGCTTTACCGCTCCATGGGAAAGGTGGATATCATTTTTGCTCCTGCGGCTTTTACTTCAACTACCGGCAAGGCGCATTGGGAAACACTCATCCGCGCCCGCGCCATCGAAAATCTCGCCTATGTGGTTGCGCCTGCTCAAGGCGGATATCACGTCAACGGAAGGGAAACCCATGGCGACACCATGATAGTCGATCCCTGGGGCGTGGTGCTTGACCGGCTTCCGCGGGGATCGGGCGTGGTGATAGCGGATATCAATTCCGACTATCAGACCAGCCTGCGCAATAGTTTGCCCGCTTTGGAACACCGGATCCTGCATTATTGCTGATTATCGAATTTTTGACCTGGATACCATGATTACCGAATCCATTTCCCCAACGAGCGATCTCTTTGTCACGGCCAGCAATTGTCTTCTGGCGCCTTATGAGATAGATACGGCCGGCCTGCAGGAAGTATTCGGGCAGATGTTCTCCCACAACGTGGATTATGCAGATCTGTATTTCCAATACAGCCGGGGCGAGAACTGGGCGCTGGAAGAAGGCATAGTCAAATCCGGCAGCTTCGATATCGATCAGGGTGTGGGCGTACGCGCGATCAGCGGCGACAAGACCGCTTTTGCCTATTCGGACGACATCAGCATGCCGGCGCTCGCCTCTGCAGCCCAGGCCACTCGTGCAATCGCCCGCCAGGGAGCTTCGCATTCGGTTCAAGCAGTCCGCCGCAGCAAGGGCCGCGAGCTTTATCTTCCGCACGACCCTATTTCCGCGCTCAACGATAAGGAAAAGGTCGCGCTGCTGGAAAGGCTCGAGGGCTATGCCCGCGCGGTCGACAAGCGGGTTATCCAGGTGATGGCTTCCCTATCGGGAGATTACGAAGTGATCCTGGTTGCGCGCAGCGACGGGGTTCTGGCGGCTGACGTGCGCCCGCTCGTGCGCATGTCGCTGCAAGTCATCGCCGAGGAAAACGGCAGGCGCGAACAGGGTGTGGCGGGAGGCGGCGGTCGCTTCGATTACGCGTACTTCACTGATGACGTCCTGCGCGACTATGCGGCCAAGGCGGTGCACCAGGCCCTGGTCAATCTCAACGCAAAACCTGCTCCTGCGGGAACCATGACCGTAGTACTGGGTGCCGGCTGGCCGGGAATACTGCTGCATGAAGCGATCGGCCACGGCCTGGAAGGAGATTTCAATCGCAAGGGGAGTTCCGCGTTTTCAGGCCGTATTGGCGAGCGGGTGGCCGCGGCGGGCGTGACAGTGGTTGACGATGGAACGATTGCAAGGCGGCGCGGTTCGCTCAATGTCGATGATGAAGGCAATCCCAGCCAATGTACCGTACTCATCGAAAACGGCATACTGAAAGGCTATCTGCAGGACAACCTGAACGCCCGGCTGATGAACGTTGCCGTCACCGGGAATGGCCGGCGGGAATCATTCGCTCACATTCCCATGCCGCGCATGACCAATACCTACATGTTGAACGGCGATAAAAGCCCCGAAGAAATCATCGCTTCCGTAAAGCATGGCTTGTACGCGGTGAACTTCGGTGGAGGCCAGGTGGACATCACCAGCGGGAAATTCGTGTTTTCCGCGGCTGAAGCGTACATGATTGAAAATGGCAGGATATCTTATCCGGTAAAAGGTGCAACGCTCATAGGCAACGGACCCGACATACTTACCCAAGTTTCGATGATAGGAAACGACATGGCGCTCGATCCCGGCGTGGGAACCTGCGGCAAGGAAGGCCAGAGCGTGCCCGTGGGGGTAGGCCAGCCCACTTTGCGCATAGAGGGATTGACGGTAGGCGGAACAGCATGAGAAGAAACTCTTCCATGCCCGCCTTCTGCGGGTAAACTGCTTTTTCTACTGGTTCAGGGCTTGCTGATCGCCTCGAATTTGATGATGCGCGTGCCCGCCAGCCTGTCGTGCAAAAATTGACCTTCCCGGTCAAATAGTGCCCACAGTATTCCGCAGCCGCCCAAAAAAATTCCGATCACGGCAAACAGATAGCGTGCAATCGCCTGTTTTAAATTCAGCCGCCTTCCATCGACGCTGACCACGCGGAATTTCCATGTTTGCATCGGCAGGGTCTGTCCGCCATGCGTCCAGAACCAGGTAAAGTACGTTCCTGCCACCAGCAGGAGGTAAAGTTGAAATGCAGGCCTGAAAAAAAGCGAATTCGTATCGCGAAACACGAGATGAAAAACCACGCCGGCAATAAACAGAACCGCCAGCAGGAGCAATGATTCGTAAATCATGCTCACCACCCTGCGCCAGAAACCAGGGACCGAAATTTTAATCGACTCCGGATAATCCATCAGGAATGCCTATCCGCCTTGATGTAAGGAAAGTGCGGAATCCGGCGCTGCCACCTTATTGATTTGCCAGTGCGCCATCCGGCGATTGCTCGTACTGGCGCCATTTCTGCTTTATTTCATCCCGCTTGTCAGGCGACATTTTTTTGATCGTCTTGTACTTTTCGCGCGCACGCTGGCGCTGCTCCGGAGTAAGCAGGTACCAGTCCCGCATCTGCAGTTGCATGCGCTGCTGCTCTTCGCCCGTCATCCCCGGATAGCGCTTCGCTATGCCCAGCCATTTCTTTTTTTTTGCCGGCTCCATATGATCCCACTCCTGCGAGAGCGGAGCCAGGATTTCCCTTTGTTGCGGCATCAGCTGGTTCCATGAGGGCTGCTTCGATTCAGCCGACACATGAGCAGAAAGCAGGAAACACAGCCACAGCCCCGGGATCAGGAGCCTTCGAGCCATGTTTCGAACTCGTTGTCCAGATAGGCGTTTACCGGAAGATCATCAACGAGCAGCATGATATCGATGTCTTCATTCTCGTCGCCCTGCAGGCTCTGCCAATAAACGATCCCCATGAGCGCAAGCAGCAAGGAAACCAGGGAGACGAACCTCCCCCTTTTCAAATGCCACTCATGCCCACTGCGAACGGAAGCACCACCGACATTCACTATTGTCTCCGCCGGATGGTAATTTTCCAGCGAAGCGCTGCGCGCGGATTGCAGCCGGTCCAGCGTACCTTGCCTGATATTGTCCAGTCCCTGATCCAGGATTTGCGCGATTTTCTTTCCTGTTTGCGGTTCGTTCATAACGTAATTCCCTTTTTACTCAGCACGATGGCAAGGGCATGGGTTGCGCGGGAACAATGCGTCTTTACGCTTCCTTCGGAACATCCCATGATCTTTGCCGTTTCCGAAACATCCATATCCTCCCAGTAACGCAGCAGAAAGGCTTCCCGTTGACGCGCCGGCAGGTCGGAGAGCGCCCTCTCGATCACGCGGATAGATTCCGATTGTTCCAGTTTTTCCTGCGGATTGCCTGGATTCGATGCGCTCTCCACGCGCAAAGTTTCCAGGAAATCGTAGTCCTCATTTTCGTTTTCCTTGCCGGAGGTGAATGATGAAAACAACGTGGTCCATAGAGACCGCGTCTTTTGCCTCCGGTAAAAATCCCGAATGGTGTTTTGCAGGATGCGCTGGAACAGAAGAGGGAGTTCTTCCGATGGCTTGGCAGCGTATTTCTCCACGAGCTTCATCATGGACTCCTGAACGATATCCAGCGCCAGATGCTCGTCACGTACCGCGAATAACGCCTGCTTATAGGCCCGTCTTTCAATTTGAGCCAGAAAATTTGAAAATTCCTGTTGAGTAGCCAGGACAATTGCCTTATTGGAATTGGATTTGCGCGTCGCTTGTTTCGCAAGCAATGGTATCAAATATTTTCCATTCTCCGGAAAAGTTTACCCAAGTGAGGCAGCAGCCAGAAGCCACCTGCCTTGAACCAGCCACCGCAATTGCCGTCCCGGACGCCGCCTCCACCCCTCTCACCCGATGATATCCGGCCATATTCCCAGGGTGCGACAATTTGCCGCATTGCGATTACCGCTGTTAGCCCCTATTATCCCTATTGCTCCTAATGGATTTTGTTAAGCGCAACCCCCGTGAATCGCGACAAACACTCGGCAACGAAGATATTCGGATCACCCTGAATCCGGCAGTGTAGCGAATTCACCATGCAGATGAACGTCGAGTATCGCGAAAATCTTTACGGATCATGATTTCAAACTAAAAAAGAAAGGTCAACTACCGGATTTAGAATCATACACTTTTCATTTCTGTACATAAGCCAGACGTAGATGGTAAAATCTCCCATTACTGCGATTGATTCTTAATTAGATTTGCATTCTGATGAATAAAAAAACCGGTTTCGAATTCTCCGCAGCGCTTCCGGGATTTCCATTGAAAGCCGCATTGCGTTGCCTGACGCTCGCGCTGGCGCTGGTTTGCATCAGCCCTGCCAGCGCCATGGAAAGTGTGCGGCCTTTTGCCGCCGGCAGTTTTTCCCAGGTTCTCGCAGCCCGCCAGGGCAAGCCCTTTATTCTCGTTCTGTGGTCGCTTGACTGCCAGTATTGCCCAACGGAATTAAAGACTCTGAGTGAACTCAGGCGTAGCCATCCCCAGCTGGATGTCGTGCTGGTATCCACGGATACAGTGGGCGATGGACCGCAACTCGTGGCGCGAACGGAAAGCTATGGCCTGAAAAAGATCGAGCAGTGGGTCTTCGCGGAGGATGTTCCGGAACGTTTGCGGCTCGAAATTGACGGCCGCTGGTACGGAGAAGTTCCCCGCACCTATTTTTTTGATCAGAGGCACCAGCGCGAGGTCAAGAGCGGCTTGGTAAACAAGAAGATTTTCGAAGACTGGCTTTCCCGGAACATGCCCTCGGGTTCCGGTCATTAATGGCATGATACTCAAACGCAATCCCGTCTTTTTGCCCAGCCTGATGCTTGTTCTTGCAGCGCATGGCGCATTGCTTTATTTCCTTTTCAAGCAGCAATTGATCCCGCCGCCGGAACAGCTAGCCACCCTCCTCGTCAATTTTATCCCTGCCACCCGGCCGCAGGAAGAAGCCAAACCCGAGCCTCCGCCGCCTTTGCCCAAACCGAAGCCGGTCAAGAAACAACAATCCCGCCAGATAGTCGCGGAAGCTCCGGTGATCTCGGAAAGCGAGCCGGTCGCGCTGGCGCCAGCGCCTGAGCCCGAACCTGTGCCCGTGGAAGAAGCTCCCCCCGCGCCCCGCGCGCCCCAGATGCCGGCAGGCCCCGTCACGCTATCTTCCGAGCTGTCGGTCGCATGTCCCGAACTCAGTGCACCCGCCTACCCTCCCCTTTCCCGGCGCCTCGGTGAAGAAGGTAAACTGATGCTGCGCGTCGAGCTGGACGAAAAAGGTTATGTCAGTGTTGCGCGAGTCGTTACCAGCAGCGGTTTCAAGCGGCTCGACGACGCTGCCATGGCTGCGGTAAAAACCTGGCGGTGCACGCCGCCGGTGCGCGATGGCCAGCCGGTAAGAGCCATCGCTCTGCAACCCTTCAACTTTGTACTGCAAGGAGATTGATCTAATGCAAACAGGTCTCGGATTTTCTAATTTTCTGGCGCAGCTCGATGGCGTCGGTATCAGCGTGCTTGTGCTGCTGCTGGGTCTTTCGGTAGCGAGCTGGTATCTCATCCTTACCAAGAGTCTGTCGAATTTCCTGGCAGGAAGGCGCGCCGACGCCTTTCTCAAGCGCTTCTGGAGCGCCAGTTCCCTGCAGGAAGTGAACTCGACGCTGAAAGAAGGGAAAGCAGACTCGAATGATAACGCCTTCGCACAGCTTGCGCAGCTTGCAATGGATGCTGCCGTCGATTCGGAAAAACATGGCCTGCAAAAACTTGCCGCAGCAGGCGGAGCAAGCGAATTCATTACCCGCGTATTACGAAATGGCCTCGACCAGGAGGCCACCCGGGTCGAGAACGGCCTGACGGTGATAGCCTCGGCAGGTTCCGCCGCGCCCTATATCGGCTTGTTCGGCACAGTATGGGGTATTTATCACGCGCTGGTTCAGATAGGGCTTTCCGGCCAGGGCACCTTGGACAAGGTGGCCGGTCCGGTGGGGGAGGCGTTGATCATGACCGCCCTGGGCCTTGCTGTCGCGATTCCCGCCGTACTGGCCTATAACACGTTCGTGCGCCGTAACCGCATCTGGCTGGCCCGGCTCGATGCCTTTGCCCATGATCTCTTCGTATTGATCGCGGTCGGCGCAAAAACGAATAGCTCCGCCGGGGACGAACGGCCCCTTCGCGTCGTGGCGCCGAGCGAAAGGAGACTATAATGGCTTTCGGAAGCATGGAAGGGGGCAGCCGCCAGATACCCATGGCTGAAATCAACGTGGTCCCGCTGGTTGATGTCATGCTGGTGTTGCTGGTGATCTTCATAATCACTGCTCCCCTGCTGACGCATTCAGTGAAAATCGATCTGCCAAAGGCATCGAGCAGTCCGAATATCACTCAGCCGGAGCATATTGAATTCGCGCTACGCGAAGATTCCAGCCTCTACTGGAACGGGGAGCCCGTTACCATGGATGTGCTGGCTCCGCGGTTTGCCGCCGCTGCCAGCCAGAATGCCAACATGGAGCTGCATATACGGGCCGACAAACATGTCCATTACGAGCAGGTGGCGCGAGTCATGTCCATCGCGGCGAAAGCCGGGCTGGTTCGAATAGGTTTTGTAACGGATCCTTCCGAGCAGAATTAGGGAAGTCCTGGATAAGTCTTCGCCAGCGCCCTCGGTACGTGGCGGATCTGCTTGAATGAGGTTAAAATCGCATCTTGTCCACGGCCATTCGAGGAAAAGTGCGATGGAAGAAAGGCTTTACGATTCGTTCCGGACAAACACCGCGACATGCCTGGCGTGACGCCCGGCAGCCGCTGGCGCCGTTTCCTTGTCCATCTTTCCATCGCCTCCACCGCGCTGTTTCTCGGCGTCATGTCCTGGCTCATTGCGAAGCCGATGGCAACCCGGCTGCATGAAACCGTGCCCGGGCAGCGCATCACCGTGACAGCAACACCCCATATCGACATCAGCCTGGACAGTGACAGCAGCGTGACCGTCACCAATACCGAACCTCCCCGCATCGAAATACTGAGAGGGAATGCTTTTTTTGACGTCAAGAATACTGGAGCCGAAAAACTGCAGGTGAAGGTGGGAGCAGCCTATATCAGTGGCATGGACAGCCGCTTCAGCGTCAGCAAACGTTCTAGCGGGGGCAGTGTGGCGGTAGCGGCGGGACAGGTCGAAATCCAGGTGGAAACAGGAAAGTATCTCGTTGGCTCCCGGGAAAAAGCGGATTTCAGCAACAAGACGGTAACGGGACAGAGGGTCATAGCAGAAGCAGATATCGTACCCTGGAAACCCACTCGCTAGGGAAGCGCTGAATAAATCCTCGCTGAGCGCGTTGCTGGTAAAATCGGGAT
>ERZ778022.1016-NODE-1016-length-45484-cov-5.162848_pt1 | contig 45484 bp, 36 predicted proteins | sample MGYA00375752_ERZ778022 | MGnify/ENA primary metagenome ERZ778022 (study PRJEB29350, sample SAMN05389826) | bioreactor metagenome | isolation source: Thiocyanate bioreactor | place: South Africa: University of Cape Town | collected 2014-04-04 ...
CCGAGAACTGCCGATAGATGATGCCGACCGAACCGGGGAAGAACGCCATCGGCACAAACACCGCCATCAGCACCAGCGTGATGCCGACGATGGCGCCGGTAATCTGCGTCATCGCCTTGCGGGTCGCTTCCTTCGGCGGCAACCCTTCTTCTGTCATGATACGCTCGACGTTCTCGACCACGACGATAGCGTCGTCCACGAGAATGCCGATCGCCATCACCATGGCGAACAGCGTCAGCATGTTGATCGAATATCCAGCCAGCAGCAGCGTGGCGCAGGCTCCCAGCAGCGCGACGGGCACGACGATGGTCGGGATCAGCGTGTAGCGGATGTTCTGCAGAAACAGGAACATCACGATGAACACCAGCACCACCGCTTCGACCAGCGTATGAAGCACCTTTTCGATCGCCGCCTTCACGACAGGCGTGATGTCGTAAGGAATGTCGTAGGCGATATTGGCCGGAAAGAACTTCGAAAGTTCTTCCATCTTCGTCTTGACGGCGGCCGCGGTCGCCAGCGCGTTGCCACTCGGCGCTAGCATTACGGACAGGCCCGCCGTCGGCTTGCCGTTTAGACGGGTGGTGAACTGATAACCCATGCCGCCGATCTCAATGCGGGCGACATCGCGTAACCGCACCACCGAACCATCGGCATTCGCGTGAAGAACGATCGAGCCGAATTCATCCGGCGTACTGAGTTGCCCCTTGACCAGAACGAGCGCGGAAACCTTCTGGCCGGGCGGGCTCGGTTCGGCGCCGAGGCTGCCGGAAGCAACCTGCGCATTCTGCGCCGTAATCGCCTTGGTGACATCGTCCGCCGTGAGATTGAACCCGACCAGCTTTTCCGGATCGACCCAGATTCGGAGCGATTGCTCGGTTGAATACAGGGTCGCTCGCCCGACGCCGGGGATGCGGCGAACCTCGCCGACGATATTACGCACCATGAAGTCGCCAAGCCCGACTTCATCAAGGCTGTCATCCGTTGAGCGCAGGGTGATGATCTGAAGCACCGCAGATGAGGCTTCCTCGACCAGAATGCCCTGCTGGATCACCGCGGGCGGTAACCGGGCTTCGACGCGCTTGATCCGGTTCTGGACGTCGACGGATGCCGTCGTGGTATCCGTGCCGGGCTGAAAATTCGCGATGATCTCCACCTGCCCGAGCGAGTCGCTGGTGGATTCGAAATTCAGGATGCCGGATGCGCCGTTGAGTTCCTCCTCAATCGGCCGCGTGACGCTATTATAGAGCTCCTCCGGCGAGGCGCCCGGATAGCTTGTGCTGATGGAAATGGAGGGCGGCGCGATGATCGGATATTGCGCCACCGCAAGCAGAGGAATGGAGATCGCACCAATCAGGCAGATGAAAAGCGCGACCACCCATGCGAAAATCGGACGTTCGATAAAGAAAGCTGGCATCGGACGTTAGTTCACTGCGGGCTTCGCAGCCGCGTCCGCGCTCAACTTCGCATCGGTCGAAATCGGTGAAACAAGATCGCCCGCGACGAACTTCTGAAAACCTTCGACCACGACATGGTCGCCTGCCTTCAGGCCTTCGCTCACCAGCCATTTGCCGTCCTGAAGATCGCCGGTGCGGATGGCCTGCTTCGCGATACGCCCGTCAGGTTTCACGACATAGACTTCGCTGCTGCCGCTGTTACCGCGCTGAACGGCCTGCTCGGGGATTGCGATCGCGTCCGTATCGACACCCTGTTCGATCATGACACGCACATACATTCCCGGCAGAAGCTCACCATTCGGGTTTGGGAATTCGCCGCGCAGCGTGACCTGCCCGGTGCTGGCATCCACCTTGGCCTCGGAAAACAGCAGCCTGCCATCGAGTGGATATTTCCGGCCGTCGATGATCAGCCTGACCTTGGCTGCGCCCTTGCTCACTTCTTCCAGATCGCCGCGATCGAGCGCGTCGCGCAGCCTGATCAAATCTGCAGCCGACTGAGTGAAATCCGCGTAAATCGGATCCAACTGGCGGATGGTTGCGAGATTGGTGGTATCGTTCGCGGTGACAAGCGCGCCCTCGCTCACCAGTGCGGCACCGATCCTGCCCTTGATCGGCGCGCGGATCGTTGCGTAATCCAGATTGAGTTTCGCGCGCGCGACTTCAGCCTTTCGCGCGGCAAGGTCCGCTTCCGCCTGGCGCTTCGCGGCGATGGCCTTTTCATTCTCCGCTTCGGAGGTGACATGCTGCGAGGCCAGTGTCGCGATGCGATGTGCCTGCTTGTTTGCCTGATCCAGCACGGCCTGCGCCTTGGCCTGTGCAGCCTCCTGCGCCATGACTTCGACCTCGAACGGCCGAGGATCTATTTTATAAAGGATATCGCCCGCCTCGACATCGCTGCCTTGATGGAACAGCCGCTCGACAATAATTCCCGATGCCCGCGAACGAACTTCCGCAACGCGCACCGATGCGATCCGCCCTGGAAGTTCGCGAACGACCGTAAACGGTTCGGATTTCACATTCACAACAGAAACTTCGGGGGGAGCGTATTTTGCGACGGCCGGAGCCGGATCATTACACCCGCCTAACAGAGCACTTCCGGCGATCAGACAGGCGATTGCGACGACACGGTTCGTCATGGTTCCGACAGCCCCCAAATTTCAGATTCACAAGTGTGGGCAGAGTTGAAATCGCAATGCAGCATCTTTGTGGCACTGCGGTCTTATCCGGTGCGACATATGGAACCAGCTACCAGGAAAGGTGAGGTAAAACATCGACATATCGGAAGTCGGAAACTTCAGGTTCCCGAGCGAGCAACTGCCAACGGCACGCTGACCAGCACCGTGGCCGACGTGATGTCTGCCGAAGGCGTTCCTGCACGCATCCGGCCGGACAACGGCGCAGAGATGATGGTCAAAATTGTGCGCAACTGGTTCGAAAAGCTTGGAACGCCGGCGCCGCAAACATCAGCGCCAACCTTGCTGCATCTGGATCGGAATACCGCGATGCGGTCATTTCCGAGAACACGCATTTTGTGGCGAGTAATCGAACAGACCAGGAGTCTCGCAGAACGTAACTATCAGGAGACTAGCGAAGCAAGACCTCGATCATATCGTCAATCAGCCGCGTCTCGTACACCTTCACATCACATTCGACAGGCTCGCAGAGCGCCTTGCCGGTCTTGACGTTGAACATGCCGCCGTGGAGCGGACATTCCACGACGTCATCATCCAGGAATCCATCCGTCAGGAGCGCCATGCCGTGTGTGCACACGTTGTCCGTGGCAAAAACCTCGCTACCCACCCTGTAGACTGCGATCTGGAATTCGCCGAGTTCGAAAGGCAGCATCGCGCCCTCGTTAAGGTCAGAATCATGACAGATCGCATGCCAGCCGTTTTCGCTCATCGTTCTCTCGTTCTGTGTTTCTTGTTGATTCAATGCGCAGCGCGATCGGCTACATTTCGACAAAGACCGTCGCTTCTTCGACCACTACCGGGAATGTTTCGGCTTGAAGCTCGCGGCCTGGCTCCGCAGCTTCGTTCTCGACGCAGGTCTTGTATTGTTTCGTGAACATCCGCTCTGGATCGCAGTGGGACTTTCCGGTCTTCAGATCGAATTCCCAGCCGTGCCACGGGCAGCGCAGGATCTCGCCGGGGCGCGAGAGCTTGTAGCAACCCGGCTCGTCAGATTCCGGCAAGCCGACGATCACGCCGCGGCTTAGCCGCGCGCCTTCATGCGGGCAGCGATTGAGCAGCGCGAAGAAGTCTCCGCCGACATTGAAGACACAGATTTCACGGCCGCGAACATTCACCACCTTGTTGCTGCCCGGCGGTATCTCTTTCACGAGTGCAATACGATGTTTCGTCATGGTCAGAACCGGTAGAATCCTTCGGCGTTTTCACGGCAGATCTGCCGGCGTTCCGCAGGGGTCAGTTTGACGTTGAAGGCGTAAGCCGGATCGTCCTGATCCCAGTGCGGGTAGTCGGTGGAGAACAGCAACTTGTCCCAACCAACCCAATCGAAGGTGCGACGCAGATCGTTGGGCCGGCTCGGCTCTTCCATCGGCTGGGTCGTGTACCAGAAATTGCGCTTCACATAATGTGACGGCGGGTGAACCAGATGGGGAATCTCACCTCGCATCCGTTCCCACAGCCGGTCCATGCGCCACATGAAACTCGGCACCCATGCAAAGCCGATTTCGACCAGAACGACTCTCAGTTTGGGAAAGCGCTCCAGCACACCTTCGAGAACCATGCTGCTCATGGTCGCCGGTCCGCCCATGGTCGTGGCGTAATGCTCGTCCATGTAAAAAGAGGGCCAGCCGCCCGCAGTCGATGCATTACCGCCGACGCCATAGGAGTGAATGCCGAGCGGCAGATCGTGAGCCTCGGCCGCCTCGAAGATCGGCCAGTAGCGCTGCCGCCCCAGCGGCTCGCTGCTGCGTGGTGCGAGCATGATCTGCACAAAGCGCTTGTCGCGTGCGCAGCGCTCGATTTCCTTCACCGCTGCGGCGGGATCGTCCTGCGAGACCACGAGCGTGCCGCGCAGGCGTGGCTCCTTGTCGAGCCATTCGGAGACCTGCCAGTCGTTATGCGCCGTCGCCAGCGCGTTGGCGTAGTCGAGATTGCGCTCGCTGGCGACGTTGCTGAACAGCGGGATCAGGATGCCGTTGATGATGTTGAACGGATCGAGGTGCTGCTCGCGCATGAAATCGAGATCGGAGCCCGGCGGACCGCCCGATGGCGGCCACGCGTCGCGGCGGCAGATCAGCGGCGCCGAGCGCGGATACTGCGTCGTGTGAATGAACGGCTGGCGCAGATGACCGCCGAAGTGCTCCGCGTGCTCCTGCCAGCGCTTGGGCAGGTAGGGGTGCAAACTCTTGGCGTTCTTCGGAAGCGGATGGATGTCGCAGTCGATGATTCCGGTGTCGGCCTTCTTGGCGACACCGGTCTGAGGGCTCTCGATCACGGTCATGTCAGGTCCTCCCGCAGCCGCGCATAAGTTTCAAACGGATTCTCTGTCCGCAGTTTCCGCATCAGCTCCGGCTGACCCTTTAACGGCGCCGCGTCGGCGCCGTCGAAGTTCCAGCGCGGGTAATCGGTTGAGAACAACAGCATATGCTCGCCGATCTGCTCGACCAGTTCCTGAACGAGTTGCGCATCGTCGGGACCGTCGAACGGCTGCAGTGTCATCCGGACGTGCTGCGATACGATCTCGCTCGGCGAACGCTTCAGCCATGGCACTTCCATCCGCAGACCGCGCCACAGCTTGTCGATGCGCCACAGGAACGGCGGAAGCCATGTCACGCCGGAATCGGTCAGCACGACCTTCAGCTTTGGAAACTCCTCGAACACGCCTTCGGTGATCATGCTCAGCAATTGCGACTGGATGCCGACGCTTTGCGAGACCTGATCCTCGATATGGTAGGACGGCCAGCCGTTAGTCCACGGCGCAAAGCGATAGGCCGTACCCGCCTGAATGCCGACCGCGAAGCCATGCGCTTCCGCCGCAGCATAGATCGGCCATAGCGCACGACGGCCCAGCGGCGTGTCACCCCCTGCCAGCAGCGAAACCTGAACGAATCGCCGGTCAGCAGCGCGCCGCTCAATTTCCTCGGCAGCCTTCTGCGGATGCTGCCAGGGCAGCACGACCGAGCCGCGCAGCCGCTCGTCCTTGCTCAGGAATTCGTCGGCCATCCAGTCGTTCATCGCGCGGCACAGCGCCACTGCGAGGTCCGCATTGTAGACAGCCTGCGCGCCGTACATGCAGTTGCAGATCGCGATGTCGGTGCCGAACCGATCCAGCACCGCATTCTGGATAGTCTGAACGTCGGCGCCGAGCTTCCAGTCCGGCCTGATGGCCGGACCGATGTTTGAAATGTCCGAGGTCAATTCCAGACGATCGATGCCACGCGTCGTAACCTGTTCACGCCAATAGTCGTCGAGATACGGCACAAGTTTCGCCGTGCTCGGCAACGTGATGTGAATGTCGCAATCGATCTTCTTCTCGGAAACCAGGGGCTGCAGCATGGGCGTTGTTCCGAATTCAGAATGACAAACCGGCGATCAGTCAGCGCTGATGCCGGCGGCGCGGATGGTCTTGCCCCACTTGTCGGTTTCCTTGCGGATGAATGCCGCGAATTCTTCCGGCGTCGAGCCGACAGGTTCCGCAGCCTGCTTCTTGAACGCTTGCTGCACATCGGGAGACCGCACGGCTTCCACGATCGCGTGGTTCAGCTTCATGACGATGTCGCGTGGCGTTCCGGCCGGAACAACGATGCCGGTCCATCCGGTGGCTTCATAGTCCGGCAGGCCGCTTTCAGCGATGGTCGGAACATTGGGAAGCGCGGGCGAACGCGTCTTGCCAGTCACGGCGAGCGCGCGCAGCTTTCCGCCTTCCACCAGCGGCATGGTGGTGATCATCGAATCGAACATCAACTGGACATGCCCGCCCATCAGATCGTTAAGCGCGGGCGCGCTGCCCTTGTACGGGATGTGCGGCGCGTCGATCTTGGCCTGATGGACGAACAGCTCGCCCGACAGATGCATGGACGTTCCCATGCCGCCCGAGGCACGGCTGAGCTTGCCGGGGTTCTTCTTGGCATAGTCGATCAGTTCCTGGACCGACTTGACCGGCAGGTCGGGCGAGACCACCAGCATCAAGGGGTACTGCACGACGAGAGAGACGGGCTCGAAATCCTTGATCGGATCGAACGGCAGCTTCTTGAACAGCGTCTGGTTGATCGCATGCGTGCCGGTGGTCGCGAACAGCAGCGTGTAGCCATCGGGCGCGCTCTTGGCGACGTATTCCGCGCCGAGATTGTTGCCGGCGCCGGGCCGTGGCTCGACGATCACCGGCTGGCCGAGGGACGCCTGCATCTTGTCCGCCAGCAATTGGGCGGTGATATGGGTCGGTCCTCCGGCAGCTGCCGGAACCACGATCTTGATCGTTCGCGACGGAAAATCATCGGCCTGCGCGGCAGACGCAGCCAGGCACAACGAGCCGAGAGCCAAAACTTTCAACAAATTCCAGGATTGCCGCATCGTTTCCTCTTTCATTGTTCGATGATCGAACTTATTGTCGACTGTCGAACATTGATAGCGACATCCAGAGGACTTGGCAATGACCACGCACGTCGGCGATCCATGGACTGACATTTCGCAATGGCCCACCGGCAGCGACACCTTCGTGGAGGCCTTTGCCAAAGGCCTCGCCGTCATTTCGGCGTTCAGTTATCAGCACAAGCTCAAGCTCGCCGATGTTGCCCGGCAGACAAAGCTGCCGCGCGCCGGTGTGCGCCGCATGCTGCACACTCTGGTTGCCCTCGGCATGGCGCGTCAGGATGGCGACGATTTCATGTTGACGCCGCGCGTGCTCCAACTGGGATTCTCGTACCTTTCGTCGCTGTCGCTGCGCGAAGTGGCGCAGCCGGTGATCGAAAGGCTGTCGCGCAAGGCAGATGAGGTGGTCGCCATCTCGGTGCTCGACGGGGCGGATGTTCTCTACATCGCGCGTGCGGAGGTGACGAGCGTGTTGCGGCGCGGACTGATCACCGGCAGCCGCATCCCTGCGTTCTGCACATCCATGGGGCGCGTGCTGCTCGCCGCCCTGCCCGAGGCCGAGTGCTCGGCCCTGCTCGCCAGTTCAGAACGACGTCAATGGACGCGCACAACCGTGACCGATGTCGAAAAGCTTGAACGCGAGATCGAGAAGGTGCGCAAGCAGGCGTGGAGCATGGTCGTAGAAGAGCTTGAACTCGGTGCGTTCGGCATGGCCGTTCCGATCTATGGCGCCAATGGCAGCACGGTCGCAGCGATCAACCTCTCGACAAATCGGGCGCGGCATTCTCCGAAAGTACTGTTCAAGGAATTCATGCCCGATTTGAAGGCTGCGTCAGACGAAATCTCTCAACACCTTATCGCGTACAAAACATCGTCTGATCGCACGCACCTTTAGCTTAGGACGACCGCCTCTCAGACCTGCAGCGTATCGCCGCCCTTGAGGTGCAGAATCTCGCGCGCTTCGTCCGGCGAAGCCACGTCGAGCCCAAGGCCTTCGATGATCTTGCGGGCAAGACGCACCTGCTCGGCGTTGGATTCCGCCATGCGGCCGGGCGCGGCCCACAGCGAGTCCTCGAGACCGACACGGATGTTGCCGCCCATCGCAGCCGCCATGGCCGCGATCGGCAACTGGTTACGGCCCGCCCCCAGCACCGACCAGACGTACTGATCGCCGAACAGCCGGTCCGCCGTGCGCTTCATGTGCATCACATCTTCCGGATGCGCGCCGGTGCCCCCCTGCAGGCCGAACACCGTCTGAATGAACAGCGGCGCCTTCACCAGTCCCTGATCGAGGAAATACTTCAGATTATAAAGATGCGACGTGTCGTAGCATTCGAATTCGAAGCGGGTACCGCTGCCGGACAGCGTGGTCAGCACGTATTCGATATCGGCAAAGGTGTTGCGGAACACGATGTCCTTGTTTTCGAGGTGCTTGCGCTCCCACTCGTGCTCGAAACTCTTGAAGCGGTTGAGCATGCCGAAGAAGGCGAAATTCATCGATCCCATGTTGAGCGAGGCGACCTCGGGCTTGTAAACCGCCGCGGGCCGGACACGCTCGTCCACCTTCATGGTCGGTGCGCCGCCGGTAGTAAGGTTCACCACGGCGTTGGTCCGCTGCTTGATGACCTTGAGGAACGGCGCAAAGGCTTCCGGACTCTGGTCCGGCTGGCCGGTCTTTGGATTGCGCGCGTGAAGATGGACAATGGCCGCCCCTGCTTCCGCCGCGCCGACGGCGGCATCCGCGATTTCCTCCGGCGTTACCGGCAGCGCCTTGGACATCGACGGCGTATGGATTGCGCCGGTCACTGCGCAGGTGATGATGACTTTACGGCTCATGGTGGGCCTCTTTCGTTGGCACGTTGAATGAAATCAGTCGGCCTGTTTGCCCTTGTGGGCGACAAGCGCAGCCAGCCGCTCGTTGCGGCGTGTGGTTAGTTTGGCGATGCGATCGGGCGTCGGCTGGTGCGGCCAGGCCGCAATGACGCGATCGACATTCGGACTCTGGTAGACCTCAGGTCCGGCGGATGCCGCCGCGAGTTCCTTGTAGAATCCCGTGTAGCGCGCGCAGTAATCCGGAATGCCGCCCGGCGCGTTCAGTTCGATGGTTTCGAACGGACCGAGGAACGACCAACGCAGGCCGAGGCCGTCCTTCACGGTGTGATCGAGGTCCTCCGCCGAGATATAGCCCTCGCCCACCAGACGGAACGCTTCTGCCAGCAGCGCGCCCTGCAACCGGTTGAGCACGAAGCCGTTGATCTCCTTGTTGACGGTGACCGGCACCTGCCCAATGGCGCGATAGATCTCGCGGGCGCGCGAGATAGTCTCGGGCGACGTCCACGGCGCGCCGCACAGTTCGACCAGCGGCACCAGATGCGGCGGGTTGACCGGATGACCGACAAGGCAGCGCGCGCGGCCCTTCAGGTTTTCAGTGAAACGCGAGGCGACGATGGCCGAGGTCGATGACGCCAGTATTGTCTCCGGCGCGGCGAGGCGATCCATTTCGGTGAACAGCGCGATCTTGTCATCGATCTTCTCCGGTCCGTTCTCCTGCACGAACGCGACGTCTTTCAGCGCATCGGCGAGGCTTTTTGCGACAGAAATCCGTTTCGCCGCGCCATCCGGATCGTTCGCAAGGCCGTGACGTGCCAGCGCATGAAGTTCGTCGCGGATCAGGCTGGGCGCGGCTTCGAGCGTCGGCGCGTGCGGGTCGGTAATCTTCACGTTCCAGCCCGCACGGGCGAAGATCGCCGCCCAGGCGCGGCCGATCAGGCCCACTCCGACGATCGCGACGTTTCTTTCGTTCGACATGGTTTCTTCTTTCGCCGTTAAAGCCACAACACCTTGCGCCGCAGATCGAGATCGTCGCGCAGCGCCTTCGACGGGCCCTCATGCATGATACGTCCGCGCTCCAGCGCCACCGTCGTATCCGACAGCGCCAGCGCGAGATCAAGATGATGATCAACAATGATGATCGCAACTTCGTTACGCAGACGATCGAACGTCTCGAACAGTTGCTCGACCACGGCAGGCGCGAGGCCCTCGAACGGCTCGTCCAGCAGCAGCACCCGCACGTCGCCGGACAGCGCGCGGGCCACGGCCACCATTTGCTGTTCGCCGCCGGAAAGATAATCCGCTGGACTGTCCAGCCGCTCGCGGATGCGCGGGAAATAATCGTAGATGCGCTCGCGGGTCCAGTGCACGCCGTTGCCGGTCTGCCGTTTCAGACCGCCGAGTTCGAGATTGTGCTCGACGCTCATGCCCGCGAACAGACCGCGCCCCTGCGGCACATAACCGATGCCGAGACGCGCGCATTCGGCGGACGAGCGGCCGATCAATTCGCTCCCGGCAAGGTTGATCGATCCGGTGGAAGCAGGCGCGATGCCCACAAGCGTCTTAAGAAGCGTCGACTTGCCCGCGCCGTTACGGCCCAGCAGCGCGATGATCTCATTATTATGCAGGGTGAAGCCGACATCGTTGAGAATGTGGCTCTTGCCATAGAACGTGTTGACGCCGTTCACTGTCAGCAGCGCGCTGCTCTTGGCCGATGTCTCGCGTGGCTTCGCGGCGACGGCGGCAGCACCGGAACCGATGTAGATTTCCTGCACCTTCTTGCTGGTGCGCGCATCTTCAACCGTGCCGTCGAGCAGCACGCGGCCCTCGTTCATCACCGTGACATGATCGGCCAACTGGAACACGCGGTCGATATCATGCTCCACCAGCAGCACCGGCAGGTCCGTCGAGATGCGCTTGATGATCGCGCCGATACGCTCGCGCTCGGCGGCGGCAAGGCCCGCGAGCGGCTCGTCCAGCAGCAGCACGCGTGGCGCGGTGGCCAGCGCCACGCCCATGTCGAGCAGCCGCTGGCCGCCATAGGACAGCGCGCCGGCCTGCGCCTTCTCGATCCCGGCAAGGCCGAGGTAGCGGATCACCTCGCCGGTTTCACGGTTGATGTCGTCAATCGATAGCGCGTTGGTGAACGGATCAAACCGGCGCGGATGCCGCGCCTGCACTGCGAGGCGGATGTTCTCGCCGACGCTCAGTTCCGGAAACAGGTTGGTGATCTGGAACGAGCGGCCGATGCCCGCTTCAGCGATCTGCTCGGGTGTGTGGCCGGCGATGGGCTTGCCCATCAGCGTGGCCTCGCCCTCGTCCGGCGGGAACATGCCGGACAGCAGGTTGAACGCCGTGGTCTTGCCCGCGCCATTCGGCCCGATCAACGCATGCAGCGTGCGGTCTGCAATCGAGATGTTGATGCCCTGCACCGCCTTGATGCCGCCGAAGCTCTTGACCATGTCACGCGCGGCCAGCACCGGCCCGTCGATCATGGCCTTGGGCCGCAGAAATTCCGGCAGCGGCAGCGCTTCGACCTTCCGCGCGGCCATTGCGGCGTCTCCGGTGACCTTCTTACGGAACGGCGCCAGCAGCTTTTCACCGACGCCAATCAGGCCGGTTGGCGAGAAGACGATGAAACCGACAAAGACGAGGCCAAGCCAGAGCAGCCAATTCTCGGTGTAAATGCCAAGAAATTCACGGAACAGAATGTAGAACAGCGCACCGAGCGCGGGGCCGAGGAAACTGCGCATGCCGCCGATCACGACCATGGCCAGCAGTTCGCCGGAGAACGCCACCGAGACAGGATCGGCGGAGGTCATGCGATTCTTGAACAGCAGCAGAATGCCCGCAAGTCCCGTCAGCGTCGCAGACAGGGTGAATGCCGCCAGCTTGTAGCGGTTGGTCGCATAGCCAAGAAACCGCGCGCGCTGTTCGTTCTCGCGCACCGCCACCAGAACCGATCCCACGGTTGAGTTGTGGAAGCGCCAGAGCAGTACAAGCACGATGAAGGCGATCAGCGCGACGAACCAGTAGTATGTCATCGACGAATCGAGATCGAAGCCCGCGAGGACGGGACGGACGATGCCGCCGAGGCCGTTTTCGCCGCCGGTCACATCGGTCCAGCGGAACGACACCGTGTAGAGCATCGCCGCCAGCGCCAGGGTCAGCAGCGAGAAATAGACGCCACGCCGACGCAGAATGAGATAACCGAACGGCAGCGCGACAGCCATGGTGATCAGAAGACCGCCGATCACAGGGCCGACAAGCGAATTCGGCATCAAGTCGCGCTGGAGCAGCGCCGCCGCATAGGCCGCGAAGCCGAACCAGGCGCCATGGCCGAAGGATACGAGCCCGGTGTGGCCAACCAGAATGTTCAGCGCCATGCAGGCGACGCCGAACACCACCACCTCCGTCGCGGAGGTCACGGTGAGGCCGAGCGCGAGCAGCGTCGATGGGAGGATGAGAAGACCGACGGCAGCAATGATCAGCGGAACGGGAATGCGCTTGAGCATGACGGGTGGCCTCACTCGAAGCGGACAATGCGTTCGCCGAACAGACCGCGTGGCCTGAACAGCAGCACAAGAAGCATGAGGAAATAGATCGCAGCGGTGGATGCGGCCGAATAGCCGATGCCGACCATCACGCCCTTCACAACCCCGACCAGAATGGCGGCCGCAACGACACCCCAGAACGAGCCAAGGCCGCCGATCACCACCACCACGAAGGCCGGTGTGATGATTTCGTTGCCCATCGCCGGATGGATCGCATAGATCGGCGCAAGCAGCACGCCCGCGAGTCCCGCAAGACCGATGCCGAGCGCGGCGACGGCCGACATATAAGGCTGCAGCGAAATGCCGAGCGCGCCGACCATGTCGGGATTCTGCACGCCCGCGCGCACCACACGGCCGAAGGCGGTCTTGCGCAGGAGGAACCACAGTCCCGCAACGCAGGCGACGGCGACACCGAGCAGCACCACGCGATAGAAGGAATAGATGAAGGAGCCGATCGCCACCTGCCCCCGCAACGCAGGCGGTATGGAATACGACAACGGCGGCGCGCCAAAGATCATGCGCAACGCCTGTTCGGCAACCATCGCGAGTCCGAACGTCAGCAGCAGCGAAAGAATCGGATCGGCGCGATAGAACCGGCGGAAGAGCAACCTCTCGATCACGATGCCCAGTAGCGCGACAGCTACGGGCGAGAGCACGAACGCACCACTGAATCCGAGGTAGGGAGAGATGACCAGCGTGAGATAAGCACCGATCGCGAAGAAAGCGCCGTGCGCGAGATTGACGATGCCGCCGAGCGAAAAGATCAGCGACAGGCCGAGCGCGATAAGGAGATAGTAAACGCCATCAAGCAGACCGTTGAGAACCTGCTGTGCAAGGAGCATGGCGGACATGGATTTGCCCCGCGACGGATCGACCTCGCGCGGAGTGCGCAAGGCAGGTGAACGGAAGAGCGCGGTCTCCCGGATATCCCGGAAGACCGCACCGAGTTGGCCTTAAGTCGGGAACGTGCAGCTGTTCTCTTCTTTGGTCGCCGCGATCACTTCGAGACTCTCATCAGGTCCGGGCACGGGGCCGGACGAAGTGAAGATGTCCCACTGGTTCTTGACCTTGTCCGCCGGCAGAGCGGTGATGGCATACATCTCGTGCATGAGCTGGTGGTCCGACGCGCGGAAGTAGCCCTCGCGGGTCTTCAGCAGGTCGAACTTCGCGCCCTTCTCGAAATGTTCGACCATCTTGGTCGAGTCGGCCGACTTCAACTCGTTCATCGACTGCGCGATGATCTTGAGCGCCATGTAGTCACCCCAGGCCTGGTTCTCCGGCGGCTTGCCGTATTTCTTGGTGAAGGCCGCCACGAACTTCTTGGTGCCGGGCGTATCGAGCAGGTGATGCCAGACCACCGGCCAGGTGCCGACGAAATTGCCCTTGCCCGCGGCCCATGCGAGCGCGGTGTCGAAGCCGAAGCCCGCGACCGGGAAGGTCAGACCGAATTCCGCATACTGCTTGAGGAAGTTGGTGATCTGATTGCCAGAGAGATTGATCACCACAAGGTCCGGCTTGGCATCACGGATCTTGAGCAGATAGGCCGAAAAGTCCGTCGCGTCGGTCGGCACCAGATCGTCACCGGCGAACTGGCCGCCATTGCCTTCCATGAAGCGCTTGGCGACGCGCAGCAGGTCGTGACCGAAAGCGTAATCCGCCGTCAGCGAATACCACTTCTTGCCCTTGACCAGACCTTCCTTCAGGAACGATCGGCCCACCGACTTCACATACATCGAGTTCTGCGACTCGACATGGAACATATAGCGCTTGCAGTCGGCGCCGCGCACGGAATCGGCGTTGCCGCCAGTGTTGATGTACAGCGTCTTGTTGCGCTGGGCGACCTGCGCGATGGTGAGAACGGAAGCGGACGAAATCTCGCCGATGATGCAGGCGACCTTGTCGCGCTCGATCATGCGCTCCGCCTTGGTGGAGGCGGTCTGCGGATTGACCGAGTCTTCCTTCAGCAGTTCGAGCTTGCGGCCCATGACGCCACCGGCCGCATTGATTTCCTCGACCGCAAGGTCGGCGGCCATCACACCGTATTCGCCGAGCGGGCCGAGGAATCCGGTGCGCGGCGTAAGATGGCCGAAGCGAATGACATCGGATGACTGTGCCAGCAGAACCGACGGCGCGGACAGTCCGGACACCAGCGCGAGGCCGCCGGCGGTCTTTAGCAAGCGGCGTCGCGTAACATTATCGTTGATCGACATAAGCTTCCTCCCTGTGACGGCCGCCTTTTGCGGCGCTTATTTCCGGCCCGGCGGTACGCGATTGATCCGCGCTTATATCGCTTGCCGTGATCTGTGATCACACTTAGACTGACAAACGATGATCAGCTTGTCGAGTCCCTTGTTGCATTATTTGTCCGCCTGCAGGATCAACGGTCATGAACCGCCCCGCCGCATTTGAACTGGTTGAGCCGCTTGACCGGCAGACACTGGGCGGGCGCACCTATGCTCAACTCTCCGAGCTTCTGATGTCCGGCCGCATGGCGCCGGGCGAAAAAATCTCGCTGCGCCAGACCGCTGAAGTGCTCGGCGTGTCCATCATGCCGGTGCGCGAGGCGGTTTCGCGCCTTGTCGCCGACGGTGCGCTGGAGGTCACGCCGAATCGCGCGGTGCGTGTCCGGCTGATGACGGCCACCCAATTTCGCGATCTGACACAAGCCCGCATCGCCATTGAAGGTCATGCCGCCGCGACCGCCGCGCAAAATCGCCATGCTGCGGATGTGAAAGCCATTTCCCGCGCCGAAGCCGCGATGCGTTCCGAAAGCCGCGCTGCGAAGCCCGATCTGCCCCGCGCGGTGGAATTCAACAAGTCCTTCCACTTCGCAGTCTATGAAGCGTCGCATTCGCCGATCCTCGTCGACATCATCCGCGCGCTCTGGCTCAAGGTCGGCCCGGTCATCAACCTTGACCTGCGCGCCAATCCCGAACGGCTGGCGAAGGGCGACGCTGTCCGCTTTCATGCCCGGGTGCTTGCTGCGATCAAGGCGGGCGATGCAGCCGGCGCACGCGACGGCATCGCTGCTGACATCAAAAACGCCGCTGAAGTCATCTTGTCCCGCGGCGGACTCGCCGAATAATCATCAAGTCCTCGGAGACGATATGAACCTCGATATCAAGGGATTGCGTGTGCTGGTAACGGCGGGCGCCAACGGCATCGGGCTCGCCGTCGCGCGTGCCTTCGCAGAGGAAGGCGCGAAAGTTCACATCTGCGACGTGGACACGGCGGCCCTCGCCGCGCTCAAGACCAGCGATCTCACCATCACGCAATCCATCTGCGATGTTTCGGACCGCGCCGCGGTCAAAACAATGTTCGCGGATGCCACAAGGACGCTCGGCGGACTGGATGTGCTGGTCAATAACGCAGGTGTCGCCGGGCCGACCGCGAAAGTCGACGAGATGAACCCGGAGGACTGGGACCGCTGTCTTGAGATATGTCTCACCGGGCAGTTCAACTGCGCGCGGCTCGCCGTTCCCCTCCTGCGCCAGAGCAAGAATGCCTCCATCGTGAATATCTCATCGGCTGCCGGGCGCCTCGGTTTCGCGATGCGCGCGCCTTATGCCGCCGCCAAATGGGGCGTGATCGGATTCACCAAATCACTTGCCATTGAACTTGGCCCGGACAATATCCGCGTCAACGCGATTTTGCCGGGCCTTGTGGCCGGCGACCGGCAGCGCCGCGTACTTGAAGCGAAGGCGCAACAGCGCGGCATCTCGTTTGCCGAGATGGAGCGGACGGCGTTTTCCTACACGTCGATCAAGGATTACGTGACGCCGCAGCAGCTTGCGGATCAGATCGTCTTCATGTGCAGCCCACGCGGCAAGACCATTTCAGGTCAAGCCATTTCCATTTGCGGCGATACGCAGATGCTGGGGTAGCAGCGACGGGCAGATCAACGCACTATCAACTGATCTACATCGCACGATGAAATTCAGCATCGGTGAGTCGATGGCGTTTTCGCTGAGTGTTATAACATTGCGTCAGGGCAATGATGACATCGATGTCGAGCTCAGATAGTGTTGAGCCATGGCACCGACACGCGGAACAGATCAACGCGCAACCACAAGACTTCGCCCATGGCGGAGCATGGTCGCTTGCCTGCTGTCGTTTGCGATGATCCTGTCAATCTTCCACGCTTCGGCGTGCGAAACAGAAATCCGTCAGGGGTCATCTGAGATTTCTGTGAATGCCGAACAATCTCAGTCGGCACCGCAGTCGCTGCCGCAGCATCAGGCGGCCGATCACTGCATGTTCCATCTGCTCGGCGACGTCGCACATCCCGTCAGCGTTGCCACCATACGCGATGTCAGGGTGAAGCCGAGCTGGTGTCAAGACGTCCCTCGGACGATTGCAGCGCTGGATTCTCCGTTCAAACCGCCCCGCGCCTAGCATCGCATGGCGGCCGCTTCGCGCCGTTCTTCCAAAGCTTGAACGACAACCAGCCACGCAGGCATCGCGCCTGCGGCGGGCGGAACGGATTACATGAAACGCACATATATCTGGGCGGCGCTTGCCGCATTGGGACTCATGACCGCCATCACGGCGATCAACTGGCGATCCAAGCATGTTTCACCACAGGATCCCCCACAGACCGCAGCGGCCGGGCATGCGGATGGGCATATCCCGCTCACCGACGAACAAATGGCCGCAGCGCGGATCGAGGTAGCCCCGGTCGCGACCTTCCAATTGAAAGAGCATTTCCTCGCGCCGGGCACCATCGTCCCCGATGCCGACCGCATTGGCCGGGTCGCGGTGCGCGTCCTGGCCACTGTCACTGAGTTGCGCAAGCGCGTTGGCGATCAGGTCGAGAGAGATGAAGTGGTCGCCGTTCTCGAGAGCCGCGAACTCTCCGATGCGAAAAGTGAATATCTCGCGGCGCGCCTGACCAACGAACTGCAGCAAACCCTTTCGGCACGTTACAAGATGCTGTGGGAGTCTCGCTCGTATCCCGAGAACGAGTATCTCAAATCGCGGTTGACCGCACAGGACGCCCGCATCCGGCTGGATTCAGCGCGTCAGAAATTGCTGGCGCTCGGATTGAACGACGCTGAAATCCAGCAACTGCCAGACCTTCCAATCGAGGAATTTCGCAAACAGTCCCTGCGTGCTCCCATCAGCGGTCGCATCGCAGAGCGACGCGTCGACCTCGGAGCCTTGGTCGGCCGCGAGGGACAAGAAAGCGAACTCTTCGTCATCGTCAATCTCGACAAGGTCTGGATCGATCTGGCCATTTCGCCAAATGACCTGGGCAAGGTCGTCGAAGGAGCGGAGGTCAATGTCACAGCGGGGCCCGACGGCCCCTCGGATATTGCCAAAATCATCTTCGTCAGCCCTTTGATCGACAAAGATACCCGCGCCGCCCGGGTTATTGCCTCGCTGGAAAACAAGAAATTCGGGTGGCGGCCGGGCATGTTCGTCACAGCCGAGGTTCCTGTCGCGAGTCGCGGTGCCGTGCTCGCCGTCCCCAAAGCTGCGTTACAGACTGTTGATGGCGCGCCGACACTTTTCGTCAGACAAGGACACGACTTCGCTGCACGCAAGGTGCAGCTCGGGCGTGAAGACGATCAACTGCAGGAAATCGTCGCTGGCGTGAGCGCGGGCGAGATCATCGCCGTCTCAAACACCTTCACGCTCAAGGCCGAACTTGGCAAGAGCGAGGCGGAGCACTGACAGCCATGATCAAAGCCCTTCTCTCGTTCTCCATCGCACAGCGGTGGGCCGTTCTTGTCGTCACCGGGATTGTCGCAGCGCTGGGTATGATGGCACTGACGCGTCTGCCGATCGACGCGGTGCCCGACATCACCAACAATCAGGTACAGATCAACACGCTTGCGCCTGCACTCTCGACAACGGAGGTCGAAAAGCAGATCACGATTCCTCTCGAAACCGCTCTTTCCGGCATGCCCGGACTTGAAAGCACCCGTTCGCTATCTCGCAACGGGTTTTCTCAGATTACCGCAATCTTCGATGAGAAGACCGACATCTATTTCGCTCGCCAGCAGGTCAGCGAGCGGCTGAGCGCCGCGCGTTCATCGCTGCCGCCGAATACCGAGCCTCATATGGGCCCCACCTCAACGGGCCTTGGCGAAATCTACATGTGGACGGTGCGATACGGCGATTCGCCGAAGGCGGAATCAGGCCACATCGGTTCACAAAGTGACGGCAGCTACATCACGCCGGAAGGGCAGCGGCTGATAACCGCTGTCGAACGCGAGGCCTATCTGCGCACCGTGCAGGACTGGATCGTGCGGCCGAAAATCAAGTCCGTGCCCGGCGTGGCCGGGATTGATGCGATCGGCGGATACACCAAGCAGTATCAGGTCCAGCCTGACACGGCCCGGCTGGCATCTTATGGCCTCTCCTTCGCCGACATCGCCAAAGCCCTCGAAGAAAACAATGTTAGCCGGGGCGCGCGCTACATCGAGCGCAATGGCGAAGGTATCGCAGTGCGCTCAACCGGCCGAATCCAGACGCTCGAGGATCTGGCGAATGTCGTCGTGACAACACGAGGAGGACGGCCGATCCGCATCGCGGATATCGCGACCACCGCCATCGGCGGTGAAACCAGAACCGGCAGCGCAAGCGTCAACGGCCATGATGCCGTCATCGGAACCGCGCTGATGCTGATCGGCGGCAACAGCCGCACCGTGGCGGCGGCGGTCGATGCCCGATTGAGCGAACTGTCGCGCCTGTTGCCACCTGGCATCGAGATCAAACCGCTGCTCAACCGCACCCAGCTGGTCGACGCGACAATCCACACAGTGGCCAAGAACCTTCTGGAAGGCGCCATCCTGGTCATCATCGTTCTGCTGGTGCTGCTCGGGAATCTACGCGCAGCCCTTGTCGCGGCAGTCGTAATTCCCGTCGCCATGCTTATGACGGCCATCGGTATGGTTCAGGGGCGCATCAGCGCCAACCTCATGAGCCTCGGTGCGCTTGATTTCGGGCTGATCGTCGATGGCGCCGTCATCATCACCGAGAACTGTCTGCGGCACCTCGCCGAACGCCAACAGCGGACTGGCCGGCTGCTGACGCAGGCCGAACGATTGCAGACCGTCCGCGACGCCGCTCGGGAAATGATCCGGCCCAGCGTCTACGGTCAGGCGATTATCATCCTGGTTTACGTGCCGCTGCTGTCTTTCACAGGCGTCGAAGGCAAGATGTTCGAGCCGATGGCGCTCACGGTCATTTTGGCGCTGGCCAGCGCCTTCGTTCTGTCGCTCACGCTGGTGCCTGCCGCCATTGCGATATTCGTCACGGGCCACATCTCAGAAAAGGATAACTCGGTCGTCGGTTGGCTGAAGCGCCACTATGAACCACTGCTCCGCAAGACTGTGGTCCGGCCGATCCCGGTGATCGCCTGCGCCGCACTGCTGTTTTTCTTGAGTCTCGTGCTGCTCTCCCGGTTAGGTCAGGAGTTCATCCCTTCCCTCGACGAGAAAAACATCGCGATCAACGCCCTGCGTATTCCGAGCACGTCGCTTGCCGAATCCCAGCGCATGCAACTTCAGATCGAAAAGACCATCGCCAACCTTCCCGAAGTCGAGACCGTGTTTTCCAAGACCGGCACAGCGGAAGTGGCATCCGACCCGATGCCGCCCAACGCCTCGGACACCTTCATCATTCTCAAGCCGCAACATCAATGGCCCGATCCTTCCTTGACGAAGGAACAGCTTTTGCGCCGGATAACGGAGAGCCTGGAGAAACTCCCCGGCCAGATCTACGAGTTCACCCAACCGATCCAGATGCGGTTCAACGAACTATTGGCCGGGATTCGCGGCGATATCGCCGTCAAGATTTTCGGCGACGAGTTCGAGCCGATGCTCCGCGCGGCAAATCAGGTCGCGGCCACGCTCCGCGCCACCAGAGGCGCCGCCGACGTGAAGGTCGAACAGGTCAACGGGCTTCCCACACTCGATATCGCCGTAAACCGTGCTGAAATTGCCCGCCTCGGCCTCTCCGTCGCGGCGATCCAGTCCGTCGTCGGTGCGGCGATCGGCGGACAGGAAGCCGGCATGGTCTTCGAAGGCGACCGGCATTTCGAGATCGTCGTCAAATTGCCGGAGGATCGGCGGGCTGACCTGGAGATTTTGCGCAATCTCCCTGTAACCCTGCCGGCATCCGCGCCGGGCGCGGCATTGCAAACCGTGCCCCTCAGCAGGGTCGCGGATTTCCGCTTCATCGAGGGGCCGAACCAGATCAGCCGCGAGCAGGGCAAACGCCGTGTCGTGGTCACCGCCAATGTGCGGGGACGGGACATCGCATCCATCGTGGACGAAGCGCGGTCAAAGATCGATCAATCGGTCAAGCTGCCTCCGGGCTCCTGGATAAGCTGGGGCGGCCAATACGAAAATCTCGCAAGCGCGCGGGCCCGGCTGACCTTTGTGGTGCCGGGCTGCTTCGTGCTGATTTTCCTTTTGCTGATGAGCGCACTCGGAACGGCACGAGACGCCGCGCTGGTGTTTAGCGCCGTGCCGCTGGCTCTGACCGGCGGCATCCTTGCCCTCTGGTTGCGAGGCTTGCCATTCTCGGTATCGGCCGCGGTCGGGTTTATCGCCGTCTCGGGCATTGCCGTGCTCAACGGTCTTGTGATGCTGAATGCCATCCGGCAAATCGCTTTGACCACCGACGACGTCAGCGCGACGATTGAAGGCGCCCTCACCCGCTTGCGGCCCGTCGTGATGACGGCACTGGTCGCTGCGTTGGGATTCGTGCCGATGGCGCTCGCTACCGGAACAGGAGCCGAGGTGCAGCGCCCGCTGGCGACGGTCGTGATTGGTGGCCTATTATCGGCGACCGTCCTCACACTCCTCGTATTACCGGCGCTCATTGCACGTTACAGCAACGCCATCCACGCGGAAAGCGAACGCGGAAAGCGCGATACGAATATCGTCGTTACCGGTTTATCAAGAGACAACTAAAACTCGTATGTCGTCATCGAAAATAGTCTAGATCAGCAAAATCCCGCTAAAGAACGGATCGGGCCGGCTCGATGCGGACCTAAGCCTTGTGTTGGAACTCGATAGAGAAATCGCCGATTGCGCAGCTGCCGGGTGCGAATGCGATGATCAGCTTTGCGGTCAAGGATGCGCGGCTTGCCGCCAGCGTCTGGATGTCCAGCGGCACGCCAGTACTCTCGTGTCGCGATTTCGCCACCGCTTCGCAGTGGCTCTCCGCAGCATGACTCGGGCACCCGAACGCGCTGAGTGATATTTCGGGCTTTCATAAATCGAGAACTTGCCGACATTTACGAATCACGTGGTGGAAGAATCGTACCTTCGACCTCGCCAAAACCAATTCGGTATCCATCTCCCTGGCACCAGCCGGAGAGGCAGACGCGATCGCCGTCTTCCAGAAATGAGCGCGTCATTCCGTTGCCAATATCCAACGGCTCCGCTCCATTCCAGGAGAGCTCAAGCATGCTTCCACATTGAGAGCGGTCCGGTCCGCTGATGGTACCTGAGCCAAGAACGTCCCCGATCTGCATCGAGCAACCGCTGGAGGCGTGATGCATCAGTTGCTGCACAGGCGACCAATACCGTACCGCTCGAAACTCGAAACAACCGAAATCTACATCCGCGAGGCCCAGAAACGACGGATGGTCAGCAACGCATTTGCGCGCCTTGACGAGTATCGAAACCAGAAAAATGTCTCTATTCTCAAGGTTCAAAAAGGCAATGAGACAAAAACTGGGAAAAGCGATGGGAAATCAAAGGTCAAGTAGCCCGTTGGTGGGCCCGGCAGGACTCGAACCTGCAACCAGACCGTTATGAGCGAACCGACCAACCTAGACGATTGTGATAAATCAACAAGTTAGCGGACGTTTGGCGCCATTCATCGCTACCTATAGCAGCCGTTTCATTGACGAAACATTGGCAAACATATCTCCGCGTCGCGCTCCAGCGAACCGTGAAACCATGTTATGATGTAACTGGCATAAGATATGAGCACGCGCTTCCTCGCTATCCTCGTTGTCGCCTCGGCGATAGCGCTCATGAGATATACGCCAGCCTCGGCGCGCGGCGCTGCGCCGGGCATCATGAATTCGCCGGGCTATCAGAGAGCGCTCGAAGAATCGCGTAGGCGTTATCGCCTGGAGGTTCAGCCTTCGGTGCGACCGCAGCCGGCTCATCCGCGCAAGAAGAAACACCATCGCACCCATTACCACTGAACGGGCAAGCGGCAAGCGCCTATGGCACCGCGCCGACGCCAATGCCAACGCCGCCGCCAAAGCGGATAGCTGTCCGAACCTGGCATGCGTACGAAGCCGGGCCTGAATTCGGAACAGGCAGAGCGTTGTGGACGCGCCGGCTTGAGAGGCTGATGCTGCGCTGCTCCGTTCAGACGTAACGGAGGCTCTTTTCGCTCGGTCTGCTGCGCCTGTGCTGCGGACACGTGTACAATCGAGAGCCCGACAACTGCGATGTCTTTGATGATCGGTATGAACGAGGCGCGCATCGTGGTTCTCGCGTACATCTAAGATAACGCTATTGGACAAGCTGCAGCGTATAACCCTTCAGTAAATCGTCGCGGTTATCGAATCTTCGCGCCCCAGCTTCGGGTCGTCTTCACGATCCAGTTTCTATATAACGTCAGGGGTGTGACGCCGGTGAGGCCGCCGCAGCCGGCCGAATTGTTCGCAGCCGTGGACCAGCTCACCACGCCGGTAATGACGCTGCGGCGATCTTGATCCTCGAACGCGGACGCGCCCGAGTCTCCGGTGCAGGCGCCCATGCCGGCAGCGCGCAGGCACCTCGAGGACCCTCATGCGGCCATAAACCACGGCACCCGAGAAGGCCATCAGCGCGGCATCGCCGAGTATTGTCGCCCTCTAACGTCAAGCCGCTCGACCGATGGCAGACTCGGTCTGAGTCTAAAGCCGAGCTGGCAAAGCACTAGACTTTGCTGCTTCCTTACTAATCAGCAAGCCGACTCCATTCATGCAGATCGATCTGCAACCGACGAGGTGTGCCAACGAGGTAACTTACAGGAAAATTCTCAATTTCCTTATCAGTCAACCAACTGACTCCATTTGGCGACTTTGCTTATCAATCAGCTAACTCACTCCGTTTAACGTATTCTCTCATCAGTGGCGCACCGACTCAATTTTTGGACCTTCGTCAGTCAGACAACTGACTCTGTTTAACGTCTCTTCTCACTAGCAGGCCAACTGCTGCAAATTCGCAGTTATCAAAACTTCTTCACCGAAACGATATCACCGAACAACTTCCAGCGATCACCCTCAAAGCGCATCAATCTGAGTTGCTTAATCGGAGCAAAATCCTTCGGCGACGTATTAACCGTAATGCCGGGAAGCAGTCCGCCCTGCGCGAAGTTGACCAGGCTCGACGCCTGCTTCATGACATTCTCGCGAGAGAGGTCATCTCCGCAGCGCCGTAGAACCTCGACCATCGACGTGACAGTGTTGTAGCCGACCATCGCCGAACTGTCGGCCCTGCTTGCCTCCGGAACGTACTTCGCCAAGAATGCGTGAAATTCCTTCATCCCGGGATCGGCGTCCCACTGAGGATCCGTCGCATCTTTCGCATAGGTTGCAGAGACGACTCCCTGGGCATTGTCGATGCCTGCAGGCCTGATCACGCTGCCAATCGACGAACTGACGCTAGGCACTACGTGCAGAGGCTTCCAGTTCAGCTCTCCGGCTTTCTTGATGGTCTGCGCCGCGAACTTGGGCGTGGTGAAGCTGATGAGAATATCTGCCCCCACGGACTTCATCTTCACGACATGTGAATCGATTGTCGGCTCGCTGACCTCGTAACTTTCTTCGATCACGATCATTGAGCGCCGCGAGCCCAGACCGTCCTTGAAGCCCTTCAGATAATCCTTACCGTAATCATCGTTCTGATAGAATACGGCGACCTTGCCCTCCGGCTTCTCCCGCATGATGTACTGCGCGAGGATACGCCCCTCCGTCTGGAAATTCGGAATCCAGCCCATGGTCCATGGGTAGTTTTGAGGATCGTCCCACTTACTCGCACCGCTGCCGACAAATAGCTGCGGGACTTTCTTCGAATTCATATATTTATGAATTGCGCTGTTTCCGGGAGTCCCGAGAGGGTTGAAGATCAGCAGAACTTCATCGCTTTCGACCAGCTTTCGCGTCTGCTCGACGGTCTTCGGAGGGCTGTACGCATCATCATAGGATATGAAGTTGATCTTGCGGCCGTTGATACCGCCCTCTTCATTGATCTTGCGGAAATATGCAGCCTGCACGCGCCCATTCATGCCATAGGCCGACGCCGGCCCGCTGTATGGCATGATATTTCCGATCTTGATCTCGGTATCGGTGACACCCGGCCCATATTTCTTCTGCGCGGACGCGCTGCTGCTGACAGCGAGCGCCACACAAAGAGCAATACATGCTTTCAGTCGCGACATCGGCTTTCTCCGAAAATCCATTCGCTGTCAGCGTGTCAGATTCATCGCGCGCGCAAGCGATTCGTAGGTATCGACCTCGCTCGCCACGGTCTTGGTGAATTTCTCGGGGCCTTCCGCAATGACATCGACGCCGATCTCCGTGAAGCGCTTCTGGATTTCCGGCGACTGGATGCCGGCCATGACCGCGTCGTTGATTTTCTTAACGAGATCCGCTGGCATACCTGCGGGCCCGGCCAATCCAATCCAGGTTTCGGACAGCACCTTTGGTAGCTCCACTTCAGCAAACGTAGGAACGTTCGGAAGATACGCGGAGCGTTTTTCGGAACCTATGGCGAGCGCCCTGACATCGCCGGACTTTACCGCGCCGATCGCCTGATTGACCGCCGAGAACGACATCGGCACATGCCCGCCCATCACAGCCTGCAGGGATTCACCGGAACTCTTGAACGGAATGTGGTTGAGCTTCACCTTGGCTTCGCGCTCGAACAGGATGCCCATGAAGTGCGAGGTGGATCCGACACCGGAGCTGCCATAGGCAATTTCCCCCGGATGGGCCCGCGCATCATCGATCACCGATTTGACGTCGGTATATTTAGTATCCTTGTTGACCGTCAGCATCGACGGCGCTGTCGCGATGAGGCTGATATAGGTTAGTGCCGTCTTGGTGTCGAAGTCGACTTTCTGTATCGACGGCACCATCGTGTGCGTGCCGGGAATCATAATCAGCGTCGTCCCATCGGGCGGCAGCTTGGAAACCATCGCCGTTGCGATCGTTCCTGAACCGCCCGGCTTGTTCTCGACGATGACCGTCGTGTTCAGACGCTTGCGGAGGTCTTCAGCAAAAACACGGGCCAGCACGTCGGTGACGCCACCGGCCGAGAAACCGACAACAATCTTGATGGGCTGTGTATCCTGCGCCCGAGCAGGCTGCCCTATAAGCGCAGCTCCCATTACGACGGCGATGATCCTTGCGAACTTCATTTGCGTTTCCCCTTTTCTTAACTTGACGTGTGCTTATGCACTTTAATGTTCGTCACTTTCTCACGAAGCGGATGCCATGGCCGCCCGGCGCGTGCGTGTCGCGGCCTCATCGAGAGACCCGTCCGCACGCAGGACCACGCCGTAGTCCCGCTCCGCAGCTTCCACAGACACATAGCCTTCCGAAACATCGCGTAAGACACGTGCGACATCGCGCTGCCAGGCTGGCCCGTAGCCGCCGCCGCCGCCACTGGAGATCACGACCACGTCGTCGCGTGCCATCTCCATCTTTCCCTTGCGCAATACGCTATTATCGCCGGACGCGCGCTTGACCTCGCCGCCTGCCGTCTTCGCGGCTCCGCCGCCGGCAAGACCCCAAGGGGGACACCGCGTGCGGTCCATTTTGTTCATGAGGGTCAGCGGCTGGAGGAATCGGTAGACCTTCTCGATTCCAAGACCGCCGCGGAATTTTCCAGCGCCACCCGTGTCGGTCCGAAGCTGCTTCGCTTCGATCCGGTACGGATACAGAGCTTCCTGAATCTCAACCGGAACATCACGCACGTCGCCATGAGTCGTCGAGCGATAAGGACCTGGCCCATCGGTATCCGAGAAAGCGCCCCACCCTCCGGACATTGCGTCAAGACATAGAAAGCGCGTGCCGGTTTCCTCACTTATTCCGGTGATAGTATGAGTGCCGTAAATGCCGTGATGGCCGGCTGGAATACGATCAGGCAGCGCTTCCGAAAATGCACTCAGAATCGTATCGACAACGCTTGCGTGGGTGTTGCCCGCACTTCCATAAGCGGCATCAGGACGTGCACTCAGGAACGTTCCGTCGGGAATTTCGATCCTGACTCGCTCGAAATCTCCTTCGTTCACGGGCGTCGCCGATGAGAAAAGAAATTTCGCCGCCATGCGGCCCACCGCCACCGCGCCACCTTCCCGTCCTGAATTAAACGGCCCCGAGACTTGCTCATTGACGCCCGACAGATCAATGGTCAGCCCGTCATTGTCGACGACAACTTTCACATCCACCTTGATCGGCTCACCGACCCGGATTCCGTCATCATCGAAGAACGAGGACGCGTGATACGTGCCATGGGGAACATCGCGCAGCGCCCGCTCCATGTTGCGCGCCGCGTCGGCATGCATGGCGTCCATTGCGGCAAGCACTTCATTCATACCGTGCTGGGCAACGACCTCCTGCACCATGTCGTGACCCATCTGGCATCCGCCGAGCTGCGCTTCGAGATCGCCCATCACAAGCCGCGGGAAACGGGTGTTGATCTCGATCAGCCGGAAGATTTCGCGGCGACGTTCGCCGCGATCGATCAGCTTCAACACGGGAAACTGGATGCCTTCCTGATAAATTTCCGTCGTGGTGGGCGACAGACACGATCCAGGCATGTTGCCGCCCACATCGACCCAGTGCACCAGAACCGCGAAAAATCCGATCAGCTTTCCGCCAATGCGGATCGGCGTAAAGGCGCAGACGTCGTTGAGATGTTTTCCGAGCGTTGCGGCATCGTTGATGATGAAGACATCACCTTCGTGCATTTCTTCTTCACCGATCACATCCAGTCCCGCCCGAACAGCAAGACCCAACGCGTTGGCAACGAAGCCCGGCAGACTGAAGCGCGATTGCGTGACCAGACTGCCGCTGGCATCGACAAAGCCGACTGCGTAGTCCTTGTATTCCTGAACCAGAAGGCTGAATGCCGTCCGCTCGATATTCTTCTCGATCAGGTTCGGAATTGCGATCAGACGCTGACGGATGATCTGCAATTCGATGGGATCGACCACCCGGGCGAATTCGAGAGAATGCGAAATATCATCCATGGCGTGCCTCTCCCTTTTTTGCCGGAGGGGCGCAGGAGATGCGCAGTTCGCCCAGCTTGCCGACGACGAGTGAATCATCCGGCGAGATGACGGTCGTCGAACTGTATTCCTCCACGATCGCAGGTCCGTTCACGGAGAACCCTTCAGGCAAATCGCTTCGGCGGTAGACTGGCGTATCGATCCGCTGGCCGGAATCCGCGAAGTAGACCGAACGGCGGGCATGAGGCTCCGACTTTTTGGACACCTGAGCGGACGCCATATCGCCGAGCTGCGGCCGCTGGGTCGGAACGATGCCGCCGACGCGAATCACGACGAACGCGAGCTTCATATCCTCGTTCAGATGACCATAGCGTGCGCGATAAACCGCTTCGAAGGCCGCCTGTACGTTTTCAGCCGTCAGGTTGCGCGGCAACTGGATACGGACCGTGTGGGATTGTCCCTGATAGTTCATGTCCGCCTCATGAACATAGGAAATCCGCGACACGTCGAACTCGGATGCCATCTCCTCCTTCAATTCACGCTCCATCTGGCGCAGCATATCGAGTGCGTCCGCCAATGATTCATCGGACAGCTCCCGCAGGAATGTGCGTGCGCTGTCGCGCCTGGCCTCGGCCATCAGCATTCCGAGCGAGGAGAAAGCGCCGGGATGCGGAGGCACGATCACCTCGCGTATTCCGAGACCGCGTGCGAGATCCGCACCGAACAGCGGACCGCCCCCGCCGAAGACAAAAAGCTGATACTCCCGGATATCCCGGCCGCGCTCGATGGTGATTTCCTTGATTGCGCCGGACATCGTGACCGTCGCGAGGTCGAGAATGCCCTGCGCGACCTGATCGACGCGGTCGGACCCTGAATAGCCCAGCGGCTGCGCCAACTGCTTTTCGATGGCGGTGGATGCGCCTGCAAGGTCGAGCTGCAGCCGGCCGTTCATGAAGCTGTCCGAGCCGATTCGCCCCAGAACGACATTGGCGTCGGTCACTGTCGGTTCCTTGCCGCCCTTGCGAAAGGCGATCGGCCCCGGGTCCGAACCGGCGCTGCGGGGACCGAGCTGCATGCGGCGGTTATCGTCGATCCAGGCGATCGATCCTCCGCCGGCGCCGACTTCAACGATATCCAGAACGGGTGTGCGAATGGGAAAGCCACGCTCATAGCCGCCGACCCAGTAGGTGTTGACCACGTCAAAGCGGCCGTCCTCAACCAGAGCGCATTTCGCGGTGGTGCCGCCCATATCGAATGCGATGACTTTCCTGAGCCCAAGCGCCTGGGCATAAGCTGCAGCGCCGATGCATCCGCCGATTGGTCCCGACTCAACCAGCGTGACCGGCTGCGCGATTGCGGCGCTCGCGGTCATCACGCCGCCATTCGACCCCATCATGTAAAACCGGCCGTCGAAATCGCGATCCGTCAGCGCCTGTTCGAAGCCGCCGACATAGTTCGACATGCGTGCGCCGACGAAGGCGTTGGCGACAGCCGTCGACGTCCGCTCATATTCCATCCATTCGCGCGACAGTTCCGTGCCGGTGGTGATGTAGACATCCGGCATCAGGTCACGCAGAATATCCCGCACCCGCTCTTCATGCTCCGGATTGGCGTAGGAATTCAGCAGCGAAATCGCCACCGACTCGACTTCTGCGCCTCGTAGCGACGGGACCAGAGCCCTGACGCTCTCGGCATCGAGCGGTGTGACGATCCGGCCTTTCCCATCAATACGTTCGGTCACCTCGAAGCGAAGGGAGCGCTGGATCAGCGGCTCGCTCCGCCGGTAGCGCAGATTGAATGTCTCTGGCCTGTTGCCGCGCGCGATTTCGAGAATGTCCCGAAATCCTCGGGTGGCAATCAGCGCGGTCCTGGCGCCCCGACGCTGAATGAACGCGTTGATGACGTGCGTCGTGCCGTGCTTGAACAACGCGGCCTGGTCAAGCTGCGCGCTGGTGTCCTCCAGACCGGAGATCACACCGTCGACGAGGTCGCCATAGGTTGTCAGCGTTTTTCCGAAGTTGGTCGCGCCGGTCTCAAGGTCATACACGGCAAGATCGGTGAACGTGCCACCCGTATCCGCAGCAATAAGATAGCGCAGCGGCGCCTTCCGTTCGGCGGATTCTGCTGTTTGTGAAGACATCGGAAATCCTCCCGTTATCAATTCAGGAGATGCGTCACGAACCAGTCGCGCGCGGCGCTGCTGGAAATCGAGAACAGTTTCACATAGGGATCGTAATGTCCGCCCTCGAACAGGACGAGTTTCTTCGGCTCGAGGGCGCGGTTGTAAGCCTGCAAAGCGAGATCGGTCGCAGTGAGCACGTCCCTGTTTCCGACAATCATCAACAGCGGTGTCGGGCTGATGCGCTCGATATAGCTGCCGGGTTCGTATTCGCGCAGCATTTCCGCGCTACGCAGCGTCACCTCATTCTTGCGGTTCGGCGCCACCTTGAGGCTTTCCTGGAAGAACTCCCACGCATCGGCACCTCCGTTGAAGCACGCCACCGTCGGGTCCTGCGCAACAAGCGGCATCGTTCCCGGCGGCTTACCTGCGAAGCGGTTCTTGCGATCTTCGTCAAAACGGGCTCGCGATGCAGCCATATGATCGGCGCGGGTGCGCCTCAACGCTCCCGCACCTCCGCTGATGGGCGGCACTTGCGCCACAACACACTTCCCACGCCCGTCCAGCGCCGCCAGCATCAAGACATGCCCGCCGCTGAGGCTTGTCCCCCAAGCCCCGATCCTGTCCGGGTCGACGTTCGGCAACGTGAGGGCAAACGTGATTGCATTTCGATAGTCCCGCATCTGCAGGACAGGATCGATCTCCTGCCTGACATTGCCATCGCTCGCACCGAAGTTGCGATGGTCGTAGACGATGGACGCTAAACCTGCGGCCGCGAACACCTCAGCATATCGATCCAGATACTGTTCTTTCAGGGCAGCCGAGCCATGAGCCATGATGACGGTCGGAAACGGCCCTTGTCCCTGATCAGGAACATAGTGCCAGCCACGAAGGATCGTGCCGTCCGCGTTAAACTCGATATCCGTTCTCATTTTATCTGAAGACCTTACGCAGAAGCTGCAACACGCTCGGTGATCGGCGACATCAACACATTCAGGCTGGAAACAACGCCGGAAGGACCAGCAGCCGGGTTCTTCTGATCCCTGTTGAAGTAAGCGAGATCAAAGACCGGAGGCCCTGGACGGGACTGCTTGTCGTTGACGAGCAGCACACCCGGCGCAGGCGATGGCGCGAAGTCACCCGATGCACCGAGCTTGAAAAGATCGAGTCGACCGGCGCCGAAGCGCCAGTCGCCATTGATGGTCCACAATGGTCTGAAGACGACGCCCTTGCTCAGATCACGGTTGATCGCTTCCGTGGACGGCATTCGATCGGTGCCGCGACGTTCCGCGATACCGGCGATAGCCAGATCTACATCTGAGAATTCGTAAATCGCCAGATAGTCCGGTGTCTTTTCCGCCGTCACCGCATCAAGCAACTGGTAGCGCTGCGCCGCAGCAATTCCCGGAATGGCAACGAGATCGTAGATGTGCCGGTTTGAGTACCAGGTGTTGAATTCCTCATCCTGCCCGGCCTTCGGCTGGGTGAAGACAAAATAAAAGCAATGCGACAAGACGCGCCCTCCGCAATTTGCGACGGGAGCATGATTTCAACGATCGTCCAGAACCGCTAGGTGCACCGGAGAACAACGGTTGTGACAGGCATTCACAACGAGAGGCTACTCGCCTTCTTCATTCTGGCGCCACGGACTTGATGAAAACTTTGCGCAAAGGAAATCCACGAACGTTCTGATCCTGAGCGATTGAGTTGGCTGCTTCTGATACAGCGCGAAAATCGGCTCGCTTGCGACCTTGGTGAACTTCGGAAGAATCTGGACCAAGGCTCCGGCACGGATGTCATCGGCCACGACGAAGTCCGCAACACGGATAATCCCAACACCGCGTAGCGCCAGTTCACGGAGCATCGGCGCCTGATTGGAGGTCACATTTCCGGAGACACGTCCCACTTCATTATCGGTGTTACCGTCAAATGACCATGGAATCGTGTGTGTTCGCACCGAGAAATTGATACAATTGTGAAAGGCAAGATCCTGTGGTGTTTCAGGAACCCCGCGATATGCAAGGTACGATGGGGCGGCACAAACAACCCAGCCGCTGTCCGCAATCTTGCGCGAAACCAGTGTGCTGTCTTTTGTATGGCCGAGCCGCAGAATGACATCCACTCCACCCTCAATCGCATCGATCTTTTCAGTCCCAAGCTGCAGGTCGAGGCGGATTTGAGGATTTAAGAGCAGAAACTCAGGAATGATCGGTGCAAGTTGCGACAACGCAAAAGATGGAAGGCCGTAAACACGGAGTTGCCCGCTTGGAGCCTCGGAGAACTGATCGACGAGGCGATCAGCATCTTGCATCGCTTCGATGACACGCGAAGCTCTCTGCAGCAGGGCCTCGCCCTCTTCAGAAAGCTTGATAGAGTGCGTTGTCCGGTTGAAAAGTCTTGCGCCGAACCTCTTTTCCAATCGTGTAACCAGCTTGCTGACTGCCGACGGACTCAAATCAAGAACGCGACCAGCCGCAGAAAAACTCCCGCTTCGCGCTATTTGAACGAATGTTTCAAGTTCTTGAAACCTGTCAGATGCCAATTTGGATATCCAGCCGGGTTATTCAGAATGGCTCCATGTTAATACAAGCAACTCTAGCTGGATAGTTTTTTGCTATTTTCTTATCAGTAGCTAACCGGCCTCATTCTTTTCTCTTCATCAAGAAAACCAAATCCGCCATTGAATCATGGTAGCAACCTACTCGTTAGCTGCAACCGAGGGATATCCTCAACGCCGTCTCTGGCGTTACGCAGCAACTGCCGATCGTTTTCCGATAACGATGGTAGATCGCCATCTTTGAAAAAACCAATCGCCTTGAGTGGGAGCGCGACATCTCTCTTGAACATTTCAGAGAAGGCGGCAAGCCCCCTGTCAAGGGAAACGCCACTCGATATCATCTCAGCAATATCTCGATATCGGCGTCTCCACGTCCTGCTGTTGCGCGAGGGCTATCGCCTGAACCACAAACGCATCTATCGGCTGTATCGCGAAGAAGGCCTGTCGATCAGGACAAAAGCGCCGAAGCGCAAACGGGCGTGGCGCTATCGGCCCGCTCGGCCGGAGATCGCCGGCGTTAACCATTGTTGGGCGATGGACTTCATGTTGGATGCGTTCTTCGACGACCGCCGTTCCGGCTTTCGACGGTTATGGATTGCCACGCACGCTCGAGAACCACTTGCGATCGTTCCGAGAATGAACTTCAGGGTCTTCTAGGTCGTCGAGGCTCTCGAGCGGCTGACAAGGAGCGTGGCAAGCCAAAGATCATTCGCTGCGACAATGGCCTCCAGTTCGCGGCAAGATGTTCGATCAGTGGGCCTATCACAATGGCGTCGAGATCGACTTCTCGATACCCGGAAAGCCCACGGACAATGCGTTTTGCGAGGCCTTCAACGGTCGAATCCGGGCCAAGTGTCTGAACGCCTCATGGTTCTTGTCGACGGCCGACATCATTGAACGGATCGAAGAATAGAGGTGCTACTACAACAACGACAGACCCCATACCTCGCTCGGTAACTTGGCGCCGAACGAGTTCGCACGACAAACTCAAACAACCCGAGAAATTGCCTAACAACTGGACCACAAAACGGGGCAGCTCCATCCATCCGGAAATCATACTTCAGAGAGGACCACTTCAAAGGTGGCAGATCGGCGCTGAGCCCTTCTTCAAGGGCGAAGAGATCGCACCACAGCGTGACGTCGCAGGGTCGCTCGAGGCACTCCCGATGTGCCATGGTCAGAAAGACCTCGTCATTTTCCTATCGATCAACCTCGGCGCTTTTCTGAAGAGCCTCGAGTGTCTGGGTATTGGGACAGTATTCCGAGCGGCCTGATCTGTTATGAGCGAAGTCGCTCGCGCACCTCCTGGCCGAGGCACAATTGCCGCACACGCGGTCGAGATCGCGCAGGACCTTTGGATGACGCGCGCGCATGAGGCTTTCGGACAAGCCCATTTCAGCGAGACGTTTCTCCAGAAGCCACTCGATATTGGCACCTTGAGACGCCAGCCTGAAAAGTTCTGGCACGGTTACGCCAAGATCTCGCGCAATGCTGCCAAGCTCCTGCGGGTCAAGGGATCGAAGTTCACGCGATCGGGTGAAGCGCGAAGAAAGGCCTCTTGTCCAAGCTATAAAACCACTAAAAAGCGGCAAGCGCGCGTCAGATTGAGTTTGCGGCGACATGGAAGAGCCTCGTCTGGTGGAGGTGGAGTCTGTCTCGACGTGTCAGCAGCGCCGATCCCGACGCTCAGAAAGCGCGGCGGCGCGGCTTGGGATAGCCGGCTTTCAGGCGGCTGGGCTTTGCCTGAAAATCTGCGAACAACAGAGCCGTGCCGAGGCCGGCAAGGAACAGCAGAACGATAGCCGAAAGAATGATCGCATTGACGGGCATTGTCCGATCTCCTCTTCAGAAGATTACAGACTGCCCCTTTGCTGAACAGCAGTTCTTGATTCTGATCAAATCGGCACCAAGGCGCTCAACAGGAGGCATCCCGCCACCTCCCGTTACCGAGATAGCACCGCAGGCGCTATCGGCGTTTCGCCTCGGTTAGAAGCGCCGGACCGAAACAAGCCGCAAAGCCAAGAAATGCCAGGGCCCATGCGAAGCTTGCGACATGCAGGAGCTGGCCGCTCCAGTCCGGCGAGATGACGGCGCAGATACGGGCAAGCGCGGCAACCACAACAGCAACGTAAATTCCCTGTGTTGATAGCGAAGCGGTCAACGGCCGGTTGGTATGGCCGAGGCTTGCCCGCGTCATCACGGCTAACGTCCTTACTCCGGCAGCACCCGCCATCCACGCGTGAAGACCGGCGCTTGCGGGAACGAGATTGAAGGCAGATGCGGCAACCAGCAGAAAACCCAAAGGAACGAAGGCATATCCAACATGCAGAATCAGGACGAGCCGCTCGTCGAAAGTCCGGTCACCTGCCCATCGGCCGAGGCGGATGATGTGCAGCATTCCAGCCAGAGCAAATACGAATCCGATCACAGGACCATCTTGCCAGAAAATCCACGCGAGTAGCGCCACCGCGCTCGCGGCAACGACAGCGACATCAAAACCGGCGAAAGGCGACGGCAGCCGCCCGGGCTTCTCACGGGCAAGCCAGTTCCGCGTGAAACTTGGAATGATCCGGCCCCCGATCAACACGATCAACATGACAACAATCGCAATGCCCGCGCGAATGCCGTAATCTGCGGTACCCTTAAAGTGTGCTTCGAGATGAAAGGCGATATTGCCGACCAGAAGAAACGCGACCAGGGCAACGACCTTGAGGTTCCGCCAGTTGCTTCCAGCAAGGATTTCACGCGCAGCCGCAGCCGTAATCAAAGCCAGAAAGGCAACGTCGATCGCCATGGCCGCCAGCCAGCCGATCTGTGCTGAACATGTCACGGCGAAGCGGCCGAGAATCCAGATAATCACCAGCACAAGCAACGGCGTGCCCTGAAGGGGCAACCGTCCGGTCCAGTTCGGAATCGCCGTGAACAGGAATCCGGTGATCACCGCAGGCAGGTAGCCGTAAAGCATTTCGTGGATGTGCCAGTCGCGCGGCGCAAACGCCGTGGTCAGCATCAATTCACCGAGAAACACCGGCAACCACACCAGAATCGCCAGCCCGGCATAGACCGCGCCAAGCAGGAAAAACGGCCTGAACCCACACGACAGCACTGCTGGCCCCTGATAGGATCGCAAACGCGGCACCGGCGTATGTTGAGTAGTCATCTGCTCAGTCCTCTACGCAATCTCTGGAGACAGACTATCCCGCTCCGCAAAGCGATTTGTCTTCGAGCTTCGCAAGCCATTTAGCGATCTGGTCGATGTCTTCCGAGAATTCAACCGAGAACTCTCCGGCAAAATCTCTCCAGGCGCTTAAGTTGCGCGCCGGAACTCCGATAATGGCGGGGATGCCGCGCTCCAGCGCTTTTGCCATCAGGCCGCACATTCCGCCGCCATCGCATTCCCCCTTGCCGAACTTGTTCAGCACAAGAAGATCAGGATCGTTCTGAAGACTGCTTTCAACCTTCATGGAGGCTTCGACCAGCGCCGCCACATCAAGACGACATCCCCTCGCGCCCGCGCCGCGGCTTTCAAAAAGCAGAGTGCGGTGGCCGCTTGCAAGATCCTCCAGCAAGACATCGCAGCGTCTGTCGGCCCCTTCGAAGGCGGGGTGCTGCAGAACCCCCGAGAGCGTCAAATGACGTAAGCCGCATTCGCTGACGATCCACTTGAACAGAGCGTCAGGATATTCGTCGTTTGGATAGACGATCGCAGCGAGACTCGATTCGAGTTGCCGCGTCAGATCAGGCGCCGGGGCGGAATGCATTGCAAACATTAGAATTGACCTCAATTGGACGAGCCCCGATCAGTTCAAGACAGTACGGGATCGCAGGGAAGATAGCGTTCAGGCAGACATCGATAGCCTCTGGACGGCCGGGCAGATTGACGATCACAGATTGATTCCGAATCCCGGCGAGCTGACGCGACAGGATCGCTGTCGGCACATGATCCAGACTCACCCGCCGCATCAGTTCGCCGAAGCCCATAAGCTCGCGGCCGATGACCATGCGTGTTCCTTCCGGCGTGAGATCGCGCGGAGCGGGACCCGTTCCGCCGGTCGTCAGGATCAGATCGCAACCTTCCCGGTCCGATAATTCAATTAATGCGCTGGCAACGCACTCCGCACCGTCGGGAATGATCTTCAGAATGACGATCCAATTCGACTGGATGACTTTCTCGAGAAAATCACTGATCGCCTTTCCGCTTCTGTCTTCATAGATGCCCCGGCTCGCGCGGTCAGACACCACGAGGATGCCGATCCGTGCGAGCGTTTTCGATCCCGTGAGATTGGCTGGCGCGTTGCGTCCGAGACTCATGAACAGCCTCCGCTTCCTCCACAGGTGCAACCGGAATGCCTATGGCCCTTCTCGGCGGAAGGCGCCTGTGACGCTTCGTCATGCTTCAGCGACCAGCCGACCATGTAGGTCAGACATCCCGCGCCCGGGTCGGTGGTTCGCTCAAGGACATTCATGAGGCCCAGCCAGTCTTCACTGCCGGCAAGGTTCGCGAACCGGCGCACAGCACCGGACGCATATTCACCGATGCTTTCGCTGAATCTGCCCGCCATGGAATCCACCCGGGCCAGCAATACAACGTCACCGCAGGCAATCATCGCTTCGGCTGCGCTCGCCTCATCGTTAAAGCCACGAATGATCTCGCCGAGTTGCATGAGACGCCCCTTCTCCTACTGAACCAGCGGCGTATCGGCGGCAGCAAGCGAGATGCCGGCGATGTCTGCGCGGCCCGCAAGAATCGCCACATACTGTGCGATGGCGCGATGCTCGACGCTGGCAATGAGATAGTCGGCTATCCGTTCGCGGACGATCTCGAAAGGCAATGTCTGTCCTTCGGCGCGGCGGTCGAGGCGCACGATATGGAATCCATAGCGCGTTTCCACGATAGCAACCTCACCCGGCTGCATCCGATCCAGTCCCGCCTCGAATTCCGCCACCGTTTGCCCGCGCGTGATCTGGCCGAGATACCCGCCATCAGACGCTGACGTCGTGCAATTCGAATGATTTGCGGCAAGGTCCGCGAAAGCAGCGCGATCCGATTTTACGGCAGCAAGAATCGTATCGGCAGTCGCCCGCGCCGCGGTTCTCGCTTCTGCATCGTTGCGAGGAGCCGCAATGAGGATGTGGGCAGCTTCATAAAGATCGCCGGAGCGAAAGCGCTGAAGGTTCTGCGCATAAAAGCGACGGCAGGCTGCTTCGTCCGGGTCAGGGGTCGAGACTTCACGCTCAACAAGCGTTCGCATCGCCGCCTCGTCATCTGTCTCCCTGCGGCCGTCGGGATCGCTCAGCGGTACAGCATCGATGCCGAGACGCGCGGATTCTTGTAGCAAAAGCTCCCGAACCACCAAGGCGCGGGCAGCGGCCTGCCACGCCAGAATGGGTTTAGCTGCGGGATGATTCTGGACCTCCCTCGCAATCGCCTCGCGAGGAATCACCACGCCATTGACGCTGATCGTCTTTGGCTTCGGCATAGCATTCGAGACAGAACAATCCATGACCTACTCCGCAGGTTGAACTGGCGGAGATGAGGCTTCGCTGCCGCCACGGCGACGCACGATCTGATAACCGCGCCGGCCGAGGTACCAGACCGGGGCGCTCCACATGTGGACGAGGCGCGTGAACGGAAAGACAAGAAACAAGGTCATGCCAAGCACCAGATGCGCCTTGAAGATCGGATGCACATCCAGGACATACGACGCGGCATTGGGCTGCAGTGTCACGATCCCCTGCGCCCACGACATGAACTTCACCATCTCGTGGCCGTCGAGATGACCGAGCGATACGAAAATCGTCGAAAGCCCCAGCAGGAGCTGCGCGAACAGAAGCAGCAGAATGGCCGTATCGCCGAATGACGAGTTGGCGCGAATTCGCGGATCGAACAGCCGGCGATGCGTCAGCAACGAAATTCCGAAAAGGCACATGAGACCGGCGATGCCGCCAACCACAATCGCCAGCATCTGCTTGAAGCTGTGCGACACGCCCAGCATGTCAAATATCCAGATCGGCGTGAGCAGACCGACAAAATGGCCGCCCGCGATCATAAGGATTCCGATGTGAAAAAGGTTCGATCCCCAGGTCAGCTGGCGGCGCCGGAGCAACTGGCTCGATCCCGTGCGCCACGTATATTGCTCGCGGTCGAACCGGAAGAGGCTTCCGAACAGGAAAACGGTCACGCAGATATAGGGGTACCAACCGAACACGATGGAATTGAGCGTCTCGCGCATTTCAATCTCCCCTAGTTCACGAACGGCGAAGAATTAACCGCGCGTCTGGCGTGGCGAAGGCGGGCGACGAGTGTGTCGCGGCATCCGGCTTGATCCTGCGTTCCGGGGCCGAATTTCACCTCCTCCTCCTCCCACGCGGCATCGAGGGCCGCGAAGTCCATCGGGTCCGGATCGGGACCTTTCAGGAGCTCATCGACTATCGCCTGTTGGGGCGCTTCGGCGACAATCGCCATGAGCGCATCGAAGACAGCCTGGTAACTTGATTTGCGCCGGCCCAGCCGCTCGGCCATCGCGGCCAGGATATGCGCTGGCTGGGCGAGCAGATCACGCGCAGCCTCCACTGGCTGAGTCGACAGGAACTCGAGAAACAGCGGCACGAAATCTGGCAGTTCATTCGCCGCAATGGCGAAGCCGGAATTCTCATACAGCGTCTTGAGGTCGACCATCGCCTGACCCCGGTCACGGCTTTCGCCGTGAACGTGTTCGAACAGATGCAACGCCAGCGATCGCGTCCGGTCGAACAGCAGGCCATAGCGTTCCTGCAGATCATAAAGCTCACCGGTTGCGATTTCCCCGATCAAACCATCGAGTGCACCTCGCTGGGCGGCAGGCACGAGGTTTTCCGAATCCAGCACGCCTGCGAATTCCGGCGCGGCTGCGATCAGATCATGCGACGGATAGGTGAGAAGCGTGGAAAGAACCTTGAACGTCTTCATCACACGATCTCCATGGGAGTTCTTGCCTTACGCGGCGAGCCGAACAGATTGACTTCGCTCTCGCCTCCCGAGCATCCGTTTCCGAACGTGAAGCCGCAGGAACCGCGCATATCGTAGGCATCGGCACCGAGTTCGCGATGGGCGGTCGGAATGACGAAACGGTCTTCGTAATTGGCGATTGCCATGATCTTGTACATTTCGTCGATCTGAGCAGCTTGCAGGCCCACCCGCCGCGCGATCGCCTCATCGACGACGCCATCGATGGTCTTGGCGCGCATGTAGGCGCGCATCGCCAGCATGCGCTCCAGTGCCAACGTCACCGGCTTCTCGTCTCCGGCTGTGAGCAGGTTGGCGAGATACTTCATCGGAATGCGCAGCGACTTGACGTCCGGCATCGTTCCGTCGAGTCCGATCTTCCCGGCGGACGCAGCGGACGTAATGGGCGACAGCGGCGGCACATACCACACCATCGGCAATGTCCGGTATTCGGGGTGCAGCGGGAACGCCACCTTCCATTCCATCGCCATTTTCCAGATCGGCGATATTTTCGCGGCTTCGAGCCACGCATGGGGGATACCCTGCCGCTCCGCCTCCGCGATCACCTTCGGATCGTTGGGATCGAGGAACACATCGAGCTGGGCCTGATACAGATCGCGCTCGTCGGGCATGCTGGCCGCCTCGGCAATCCGGTCCGCATCGTAAAGCACCACGCCGAGATACCGGATACGCCCCACGCAGGTCTCGGAGCACACGGTCGGCTGACCGGCCTCGATGCGCGGATAGCAGAAGATGCATTTCTCCGACTTTCCCGAAGACCAGTTGTAATAGATCTTCTTGTAGGGACATCCGGAAACGCACATGCGCCAGCCGCGGCACTTGTCCTGATCGATCAGAACGATGCCGTCTTCCTCGCGCTTGTAGATCGCGCCCGAAGGACATGCCGCCACGCAAGCCGGATTGAGACAGTGCTCGCACAACCTCGGCAGATACATCATGAAGGTGTTTTCGAACTGGCCGTAGATTTCCTTCTGCACGCCTTCGAAATTGTAATCCTGCGAGCGCTTGGCGAACTCACCGCCGAGAATCTCTTCCCAGTTCGGTCCCCACTCGATCTTCTGCATGCGCTCGCCGGAAATCAGCGAGCGCGGACGGGCGGTCGGCATCGCCGACATCTCCGGTGCCTTCTGCAGGTGCTCATAGTCGAAGGTGAACGGCTCGTAGTAGTCGTCAATCTGCGGCAGATCGGGGTTGGCGAAGATATTCGCCAGCACCCGCCATTTGCCGCCGATCTTGGGCGCGATGGACCCGTTGCGCCTGCGCGACCAGCCGCCCTTCCAGCGCGCCTGGTTTTCCCAGTCCTTCGGATAACCGATGCCGGGCTTGGTTTCGACGTTGTTGAACCACGCGTATTCCATGCCTTCGCGGCTGGTCCAGACGTTCTTGCAGGTCACGCTGCAGGTGTGGCACCCGATGCACTTGTCGAGATTCAGCACCATCGCGATTTGAGCGCGGATCTTCATTCTGCTGCCTCCAGGCTGGGAGCTGTCGCGGATGGCGTATCGAGCCAGTCGACATTCGCCATCTTGCGGACGACGACGAACTCGTCGCGGTTCGAGCCGACGGTTCCGTAGTAGTTGAAGCCATAGGCCTGCTGGGCATACCCGCCGATCATGTGAGTCGGCTTGAGAACGACGCGAGTGACGGAGTTATGGATTCCGCCGCGCTGCCCGGTCTGTTCGGAACCCGGCACGTTCACGATCTTCTCCTGCGCATGATACATCATGCACATGCCCTGCCTGATGCGCTGGGACACCACCGCACGCGCGACCAGCGCACCGTTGGTGTTGTAAACCTCGATCCAGTCGTTATCGACGATACCGGCGCCCTTCGCATCGGCCTCGCTGATCCAGACAATCGGCCCGCCACGCGACAGCGTGAGCATGAGAAGATTGTCGGTATAGGTCGAGTGGATGCCCCATTTCTGGTGCGGCGTCAGGAAGTTCAGCACCACGGACTTGTTGCCGTTCGGCTTACGGTCGATGACCGGCTTCACCGTCTTGGTATCGATCGGTGGACGATAGACGCAGAATCCTTCCCCGAAAGCCCGCATCCACAGATGATCCTGATAGAGCTGCTGGCGGCCGGTCAGCGTGCGCCACGGGATCAGTTCGTGCACGTTGGTGTAGCAGGCGTTGTAGCAGACGCTCTCGGACTCCAGGCCGGACCAGATCGGCGAGGATATGATCTTGCGCGGCTGCGCCACCACGTCGCGGAAACGGATTTTCTCATCCTCTTTCGGGATCGCCAGATGCGTATGATCGCATCCCGTGAACCCGCCGAGCGACGTCCAGGCCTTGACCGCAACCTCACCGTTGGTTTCCGGAGCAAGACTCAGAAGAACTTCGCAGGCATCGATTGCCGTATCGATCCGCGCGAGGCCCTTGCTCGGCCCCTCCTCGGTCACGACACCGTTCAGCCGCTTGAGCAGATCGACCTCATGCTCGGTGTTCCAGGTCATGCCCTTGCCGAAGTTGCCGACCTTGCTCATCAGCGGGCCGAGCGAAGTAAACTGCTTGTAGATGTTCGGATAGTCGCGCTCGACCACGGTAACGGCCGGCATGGTCTTGCCGGGAATTGGATCGATCTCACCCCTCTTCCAGTCTTTCACGTCAAAGGGCTGTGCGATCTCGCCGGGAGAGTCGTGCATGATCGGCGTCAGCACGACATCCTTCTCGGCGCCCAGCACCTCGGGCGCGACCTTCGAGAAGGCCTTGGCGATGCCTTTATAAATCTCCCAGTCGGTGCGGGATTCCCAGACCGGATCGATCGCCGCGGTCAGCGGATGAATGAAGGGATGCATATCGGACGTGTTGAGATCGTCCTTCTCGTACCAGGTCGCTGTCGGCAACACGATGTCCGAATACATGCAGGTGGTGGACATGCGAAAGTCGAGCGTGACCAGCAGATCAAGCTTTCCTTCCGGAGCTTCCTCGTGCCAGACGACCTCATTTGGCTTTTTGGCACCGTGGTGTCCAAGATCCTTTCCGAGCACGCCGTGACTCGTGCCGAGCAGGTGCTTGAGAAAATACTCATGCCCCTTGCCCGAGGCGCCCAGAAGATTGGAACGCCAGACGAAGAGATTGCGCGGCCAGTTCTTCGGATTGTCCGGGTCTTCGCAAGCGAGCTTCAGCTCGCCGGTCTTCAGCGATCTCGCGATATAGTCCTTCGGCTCAAGGCCGGATGCCGCGGCCTGCTTGGCGACCTCGATCGGATTGGTCTGGAGCTGCGGAGCGGACGGCAGCCAGCCCATGCGTTCGGCACGTACATTATAATCAATCAGCGCGCCGTCCCACGGACCTGCCGGCGCCGTCGGCGACAGAACCTCCGTCACATCGAGCGTTTCATAACGCCACTGATCGGTGTGGGCATAAAACGCGGACGTCGAGTTCATCTGCCGCGACGGGCGATTCCAGTCGAGGCCGAAGGCCAGCGGCACCCATCCGCTCTGCGGCCGCAGCTTCTCCTGCCCGACATAGTGCGACCAGCCGCCACCCGACTGGCCGACGCAGCCGCACATCACCAGCATATTGATGATGCCGCGGTAGTTCATGTCCATGTGGTACCAGTGGTTCAGACCGGCACCGACGATCACCATCGAGCGCCCCTTGGTCTTTTCGGCATTCAGCGCGAACTCGCGGGCCACCGTGATGATCTGATCGCGCGGCACGCCGCTGATCTTCTCCGCCCAGGCCGGGGTGTAAGGCGCAAGATCGTCATAACCGGCGGCGATATGCGTGCCGCCCAGACCACGATCGACGCCGTAGTTGGCGACGAACAGATCGAAGACCGACGCAACCAGCGTTTCGCCGTCCTTCAACTGAAGCGTCTTCACCGGAATGTTGCGCGTCAGCACGTCGGGATGATCGGTGCCGAGAAAATGATCGTGCTCGCGGTTGCCGAAGTACGGAAAGCCGACCTGCGCCACATCGTCCTGCGTTTCCATCAGAGAGAGGCGAAGCCTGGTCTCGGCTCCCTTCGCGGTTCGCTCCTCGAGATTCCAGTTTCCTTTCTCACCCCAGCGGAAACCGACAGACCCGTTGGGAACAACGATCTCGCCGGACGTCTCATCGTATGCGACCGTCTTCCATTCCGGATTATTGGATTCATCCAGACCGTTGACGAAATCCGACGCGCGGACGAAGCGCTCCGGCACATAATATGCGCCCTGCTTCACCAGCCGCACCAGCATCGGCATGTCGGTGTATTTCCGGACGTAATCGTTGAAGTACGTGGTCTTCCGGTCGATGTGGAATTCGCGCAGGATGACGTGGCCCATCGCCATCGCGACGGCCGCGTCAGTGCCTTGTTTCGGCGACATCCAGAGGTCGGCGAATTTCGACGCTTCCGAATAATCCGGACAGATCACGACGCTCTTGGCGCCCTTGTAGCGCGCTTCCGTATAGAAATGAGCATCCGGCGTCCGCGTCTGCGGAACATTGGAGCCCCATAGCATGAGGAACCCTGCATTGTACCAGTCGGCACTTTCGGGAACGTCGGTCTGTTCACCCCATGTCTGCGGCGAAGCCGGCGGCAGGTCGCAATACCAGTCGTAGAACGACATGCAGACGCCGCCCAGCAGCGACAAGTACCGCGCACCCGCGGCGTAGCTCACCATCGACATCGCCGGGATCGGCGAAAAACCGAAGATGCGATCCGGCCCGTAGCTTTTCACGGTGTAGGCATTCGCCGCCGCCGCGATCTCGGTGACCTCGTCCCAGCTTGCCCGCACGAAACCACCAAGGCCGCGCTTCTTGACGTAGGACGCGCGCTTGTCCGGATTCTCAACGATCGACTTCCAGGCCGCGACCGGTGTGAGCGTGGCACGCGCCTCGCGCCACAGCTTCAACAGCCGCGAGCGGACCAGCGGATATTTCACCCGATTGCCTGAATAGAGATACCAGCTATAGCTCGCCCCGCGCGGACATCCCCGCGGCTCATGATTGGGCAGATCGGGCCGTGTCCGCGGATAGTCGGTCTGCTGGGTTTCCCAGGTGACGATGCCGCCCTTGACATAAACCTTCCATGAACAGGAGCCCGTGCAGTTCACGCCGTGCGTGGAGCGCACGATCTTGTCGTGCTGCCAGCGCTTCCGGTAACCGTCCTCCCACGACCTGTCTTCAGTAGTCGTGATGCCGTGTCCGCCGGAAAACTCGGACTTGGCTCGCGTAAAGAATGTAAGCCGATCCAGAAAATGGCTCATCAGCCTCTCCTCACTGGGCAGGTTGGACGAGCGGTGCGGTCGCGCCGCGCCGTTCGATGTCATGAAGCAGGCCGCCCTTGCGGGTGTAGACGGCCCAGGTGATCAACACGCACGTCACGTAGAAGATGAAGAATCCCCACAGCGCAGCCTGCACGCCGCCAGTCAGATCAATCGACGTTCCATAGGATTTCGGAATGAAGAACGCGCCGAAGGCGGCAATGGCCGAAGTAAAGCCGGTGATCGCAGCCGACTCCTTTTCCGCCTGCCGCATGCGAGTTGCGGCATCGGCTCCAGGCATCAGGCGGTCGATTTCCTTGCGCATGATGTTCGGGATCATCTGGAAGGTCGACGCATTGCCGACGCCTGTTGCAAGGAACAGGAACAGGAACATGGCGAAAAAGCCCCAGAACGCGCCCGGCTGATCCTTGATGCCGATGAAGTAAAGAATTCCGGCAACACCGATCATCATCGCCACGAACACCCACAGCGTGACTCGTCCACCGCCCCATTTGTCAGCGACCCAGCCCGTCGCGGAGCGTGACAGCGCACCGACCAGCGGCCCGAGAAAGACGAAGGGCAACACGTTGATGTCAGGAAACAGGATCTTCGCCAGCAGCGGGAATCCCGCGGAATAGCCAATAAACGAGCCGAAGGTCCCGGTATAAAGCCAGCACATGATCCAGTTGTGCTTGCGCTGGAAGATCACCGCCTGATCCGCAAACGACGCTCTTGCGGAAGCGATGTCATTCATTCCGAACCATGCCGCGAAGGCGCTCGCGGCAATGAACGGCACCCAGATAAAGCCCGCGTTCTGAAGCCAGAGCGGCGCCTGCTGCGTACCACTCGCCACCATCACGGGATCGCCCCCGAACCAGCCGAACACGCCTGCCGTGATCACCAGCGGCACGACGAACTGCACGGTGCTGACGCCAAGATTGCCGAGGCCCGCGTTCAGCGCGAGCGCGTTGCCCTTCTCGGAGCGCGGAAAGAAGAAGGAAATGT